>OLKZ01000020.1_pt1 | contig 289309 bp, 256 predicted proteins | sample 1604431 | NCBI WGS metagenome assembly OLKZ01 (sample SAMEA104055714, study PRJEB20765) | soil metagenome | isolation source: soil
TGTTGATCTTAAATCAAACCGGGTATGGCACTATTCTTGCAGAAGCCCCTTTGCCGATCCATGAAGTAACAATTAAAATTGTACACATGTTACGAATATTAATTGCAGACGATCATACCGTAGTAAGAAAAGGATTGAAACAAATATTGCTGGAGGGCTTTCCGGTTGCTGTGGTGGAAGAAGTGGTGGATGCAGAAAACCTGATAAAAAAAGTGATCAGCAGTAAATGGGATATTGTAATAAGCGACCTTAATATGCCCGGCAGAAGCGGCCTCGATGCCCTGAGCCAGATCAAACTTATTTCACCAGGCCTGCCGGTACTTATCCTGAGCGCTCACCCCGAAGACCAGTATGCCATCAGGGTTTTAAAAGCCGGGGCATCTGGTTACCTGAGTAAGGATTCAGCCTCTGAAGAATTGGTAAAAGCAGTGCAAAAATTATTGCTGGGAAAAAAATATGTCTCCCCAGCAATTGCTGAAAAATTAGCCACCACTTTTACTGAAGATAAAAATAAACCGGTTCATGAATACCTTTCAGACAGGGAATTTGATGTGATGAAACAATTGGCTTCTGGTAAAACCGTTTCTGATATTGCCGATGCACTTTCACTGAGTACTACTACAGTCAGTACCTATCGGGCCAGGGTCATGAGGAAACTGAATTTGAAAACCAATTCAGACCTAACCAAATACGCAATGGAAAATCAACTCATTTAACATCCCTCTTAAAAAAACAAAATTATTTTGTGAAGTTGTTTTTTCCTGGGGCAGGTCTTGCTATAGTAATGCAGTAAAACATTTACACAAGAATGAGTGACTGTTCTATTTTTCCGGGTTAATCAGATACAGACTTCCGAAGTTTTTAAAACTTCGGAAGTCTTTCAGCCTCCCGGTTTTTTAATCAACTGTACACTGCTCCGCCAAATGGTATAGCCCGGCTGAAAATGTGTGATTGATGCAGTTTATTTCTGCTGTAGCGGGAGAATATTTATTTTAAATACTTTACTTTTCATTCCTTATCTTCCGGGATATTTTTATCGCATTATCCGAATAGTGAAAAATAGATCATCCATAATTTCTTTAGTTGCTACCATTGTTACAATGTTCATTGGCATATTTGCGCTCACCGGGTTGTTTGTTCACAATAATTTCTTAAAGTCAGTTTATCCTACAGACGTGAGTATGAAATTTAATGTAGCATTAAGTTTTATCCTTTCATCAATTGTTTTGCTGCTTGATCATTTTTCCCGAAAAAATAAAACACTTCATTTTTTTTCCAAACTGATTTCCGTCCTTATTATTTTAATAGGGTTGATTACGCTGGCAGAATACATCTCCGGTATCAATATTGGCATTGATGAATTATTTGTCCGTGATGATCTTGGTATAACCGCTGTTCATTATGCCGGGAGGATGCCTCCATTCTCTACGATAAGCTTCCTGTTGATCGGTATTGGCTTATTTTTATTGAATAAAGAGAAGGCGCTCACTTACCACTTATTTTATTTATCCGGAATTGCGTGCGCTTCTGTGATCATGCTGATTGGTCTCAATTTTGTTTCTGACGTACCTGCATTCATACAGATTGCACCTCATGCCGGTATTGGTTTTATTACCCTTTCCATAGCCATCTGGTTTGCCCAGCCGATGTTGCAAAGAAAGATCAGTTTTGAGCGCAAGCTGTTTTTCGGATTCACCGCGGTCATTATTCTGATTGCAATAACCTGCATATTTTTCGCCTATTACAATGCCAGGCATATCAGTACCTCCAAATGGATTAACCATACGAACTTGGTATTGAAAGAAGAGGAACAAACTTTATCTCTTATTAAAGATATTGAAAGCGGCCGCCAGGGCTATATACTTACAGGCGATTCAGTTTACCTTGAAAATTTTACGATTGCAAAAAATACCATCTTCAATCATATTAAAACACTTAAAGAGCTTACACAAGACAACCCGGCTCAACAGGTAAGAATTGATTCTCTTTCGGCCCTGGTTGATAAACGAATTGCTTTTTCACTGCAGTGTATTCAGCTAAGAAATGAAAAAGAATTTCAGGCAACGAATGCGTTAAAGACCACCGGTTTGGGTAAACCCTACTCAGATAAGATATGGGACGTAGCTTCAGCAATACGGGAAGAAGAAAACAACCTACTTACCCGGCGGCAAAAGGAATATGATAAAAGTATTACATCTTTTAACCTTGCCTTCCTGGTTTTTCTAGCAGGCGTTTTTATTTTACTGGCAATTATTCTTTTTTCTATCCGTAACAATATTGCCATTCGAAAAAAAAGCGAAGAACAAAAAGAGTTTGATAGTAATAACTTCAAAGCTTTAATAAATAACACCGATGACCTGATGTGGAGTGTAGATAAAGACCTTAAACTGATCACCTTCAATGAATCGTTTAATAAGGCGATTGAAATTAAGTCTGGAAAAAAGCTTGCAAAAGGCGATGATATTCTTTCGATCCAGTTTACGGAAGATGAAATGAAACGCTATAAAATATTTTATGAACGTGCCTTAGGAGGAGAAACATTTACTGTAGTTGACCGTTTTGACCATCCCTTTGAATACTGGTCTGAGATCTCTTTTCATCCTATCCGTAATGGGAACCTGGTCATCGGAACGGCTTGCTTTTCCCGTGATCTTACTGAACATAAGGCAGCAGAAGAAAATTTAAGAGCGCTGGAACAGAAAATATTGAATCAAAAAATAGAGGAACAAAAAACAATTACAAGGGCCATTATCAAGGCACAGGAAACGGAACGGAATTATATTGGGAGGGAACTACATGATAATGTTACCCAGATACTGGCGGGTGCAAAATTGTACCTTGGTATGGCCGGAAATAATGATGCAAAAGCAAAAGAAGCCATTCAATACCCGCTCGAACTGATTGGTGCTTCCATTAAAGAACTCCAGTCGTTAAGCAGTAAGATGGTAACGCCTTTGAAGGATATCAACCTGGCAGAACTGGTTCAAACGCTGCTGATAGACCTGAATGAAACCACTTTGATAAAAACTGTTTTTGTCTACGATGTATCAGGGCAGGATATAGACAGAGACCTGAAATTAAATATATACCGGATCGTACAGGAACAGGTAAACAATATTATAAAATATGCCGAAGCAAAAAATGTCAGTATTTCTATAGAAGCAGATCAACAAAAGATCCGAATCATTGTTGCAGATGATGGCATCGGATTCGATGTAAATAAAAAAAGAAAGGGCATTGGCATTTCAAATATGATCAACAGGGTTGAATCTTTTAACGGGGAATTAGTAATAGAAAGTTCACCGGGGAATGGCTGTACAATACGGGTTAATATTCCACGTGTTGATCAGCTGTAGATCCGCTCCACCGCTCCCTTAAACTTCTCCATGATCACTTTTCGTTTTAGCTTAAGCGTTGGCGTTAATTCCCCGGTTTCAATGGTCCACTCATACGGAATGAGTTCAAACTTTTTTACCTGCTCCACATGATTGAAAAATTTATTGAAGGAGTCGATCAGCTCGCGATAAAGGTCCAGTACTTTGGAATTATTCACGGCGTCTTCGATGGTGGTAAAAGTGATGCCTTTGTGCTGCATCCATTCTTTGAGGTTGGGAACAGAAGGAACGATCAATGCACCTACAAATTTTTGTTCAGCGCCTACGATCATCATTTGTTCAACAAAGGGCGATTCTTTCATTTTATTTTCGATCGGTTGGGGAGCCACATATTTTCCACCGCTGGTTTTAAACAATTCCTTTTTCCGGTCGGTGATCTTTAAAAATTTCCCTTCTTCAAAGATCCCGATATCCCCGGTATGCAACCATCCGTCAATGATCGTTTCTGCGGTAAGGTCGGGCCTTTTATAATACCCCATCATCACGCTGGGACCTTTCACACAAATTTCGCCATCGGCTTCCAGCTTTACTTCCTGGCCATCTATTACCGGGCCTACGCTGCCGAATCTTCTTCCGTTTTTTCCTTTCCTGTTTACGGTAATAGCAGGAGAATTTTCCGTTGGTCCATAACCTTCATAAACAGGGATCCTGGCAGCAGTAAAAATGCGAATCAATCTTACCTGGCAGGCGGCGCCGCCGGTAACCACCATTTCCACCTGATTACCCATCCCTTCACGCCATTTACTGAAAACCATTTTATTGGCAAGTGATAATTGAAAATTGTACCAGGCACTTTTTCCTTTCAGTTCATATTTATTGGCAAGGCTTACCGCCCAATTGAATAATTTTTTCTTTATGCCTTTCAGTTCTGCGCCTTTGGCCATGATCCTTTCGTATGTTTTTTCCAGTAGCCTCGGCACCGTGCAGAACAACGTGGGCTTTACTTCTTTTAAATTATCACCAATAGTTTCCAAACTTTCAGCATAATAAATGGAATAGCCGCTGGTGATGTATATATAAGAGATCATCCGCTCAAAAATATGATTCAGCGGTAAAAAACTCAGCGCCCTTGCAGCGGGCTTATCTTCAAAAGGAAAACTTTTTTTAGCATTGAGCACATTGGAAACAATGTTATGATGGCTGAGCATTACACCTTTCGGCGTGCCAGTAGTGCCGGATGTATAAATGATGGTGGCGCAATGTTCGGCCAGGATCGTTTTTTTTATGTCCTCTAATTTTACCAGGTCTATGAGTTCTACAGTGGTCAGAATTTTTTTCCAGTGATCCACAGCAGGCAATTCATCGAAACTGTATATATTCAACAAGCTGGGTACCCTGTTACGTATATTATTTACCTTATCTAAAATATCCTTCCCGCTTACAAAGACGTATTTAACAGCAGCATCATTAAAAATAAATTCCAGTTCGTTGATATTGGTAGTGGGGTAAATTGGACAAAGCGTTACGCCAATCTGCTGGCAGGCGAGGTCCAGCATTAACCATTCGGGGCGGTTTTTTGATACCAGGGCGATCTTATCCTGTTTTTCAATCGTCATATCATTACCACTAAGGCCTAAACGCAATAAAGCGGCACTGAGGTTATTCACAATGGATTGAACCTCGGCAGTGGAGTATGGTTTCCAAACGCCGTTTTCCTTTCCGCAAAACATATCTGCCTTGGGGAATTTCTTTAACTGGAAGTCAATACAGTCGAATAATCTTGATTTCTCATTCATGATCGTTAGTGCTGTGTAGTTATGTGTTACTGATTTTTGTTTTTCAGTTTTTCATATTCTCTTTCGGTGAGCGTGTCCTTATCTGTTTTATACGCTTTCATGAACTTTAAAAATAAACCGATACCTAAACCCAACATCACCCATAAGGGCCAGGGCGTTCCGGAATCATGTCCATTCCGATATGAGGTCATATACCATATCGCCCAGCATATACCGGTTATTACAACAAATCCAAGCAGGCTGTTCTGAAATTCGGCCCTGCGTTTTGCCAACTGCCATAATTTTTCATCACGTTGTTCTTCCATAAAAATAATTTTGAAGAACAAGTTAATAAAAAATAACGTGTAGTGCTATTGAATATCCCGGCACCATATATGCATAACCTAAGAAACGCTGATTAATACGATTAATCGTGATTTCGCTGAGAGATGACTTCGTCTTCTGGGGTCCACTATTTGCGAAGCAAATAATCGGTGAAATCAGCGCCCATCAAATCAATCATCGATTCTAAAATATAAAATCGCAGGCTGCGTGCATGGCAGATTAATAGCACAATACCTTAAAAAATAACCATTTTCTTTTTATATACGGTGAAGGGATGGAAACGGATTTCACATTGATCAGTGATAGTATTGCCCGGCAGGTATCCTGAATATTCTGCCAGTCTGGAAGCGGGTCAGTTCATTGTATTCATAGGGATGCGCATCGGTCCAGTTTTGATAAGCTGGTAAATTTTGCGCAGCCGAAAATATCCATTGATTATATGCATCAAACATGCCTTCCCGCAGCAACTGCCGTTGAAGTTCAAATAAACGGTAAGGGAATTTATCCCCCACCTCGTTATACCAATCCAGGATGAAACGGGTTCTGATCATCGTAAGTGATTCGGCATCGATGCCACCTGATGCCAGCGCACTTTGCTTGTTCATGATATGTAAAAAGGCAAGTACGAAACCGTTTTTATCGGGATAATTCTTTTCAATATCGGCATCCCTGAATAGCTTTTTGTAACTCTCTAATAAAATATTTTTTATTTCCTGTGCAGAAGCACCCATCGGTTCTATATTCAAAAATATTTCACCGTATATAATGCTCCATACCTTATCTGTAGTAAAATAATAGAACTTAGCTGCATTAAAATAATTTTTGGAAAAGCCAGGGTCCATTTCTATTCCTTTTTCCCATTCTTTAATGGCGGAATAATCCTTCTGGGCTATCATCAATTCACCCAACTCGTTGTGCAAAGCGCCGCTTGCCGGGAATTTTTTCAATCCCTTTTTATACACCTTTTCACATTCTTTTGGCTGCTCCAATGCCAGGTAAATGTCGGCAACTATCTGGAAACACTGATCGTCTGCTTCCTCCCGGTCGAGCAAGGGTTTACAGATATCAAGGGCTTTGCTGTAATCTTTTGAAAAATAATAATTCAATCCCAGGTCCTTTGCAATTTCAATATCTTTCGGAGCTAAAAGTATTGCCCGGTTCAATACAAGTACAGCGTTGGCATAATCACCCTGGCGCATAAATGCCCTGGCGGTTTCATGTAATTGCGAAGCATCCTGCGCGGTGGCAAGGCCTGCAAGAAGTATAAAACATCCGCAAAAAAGAAATACTTTAATTTTTCCCATCACTATAAAATTACGATGAAAAGCGATACCATAAAGTTAGTGCCCGCATTTAGAACTTTACGGTATCGATCAGGTGTGTTAATAAGCCATCCCTTAACTTAGGCTCAAACCAGGTACTTTTCGGGGGCATGGTATTGCCACTGTCTGCAATATCAAATAATTGTTGGATACTTACCGGGTGCAGACTGAATGCAACTGCCATTTCCCCGCTTCGCACTCTTTTTTCCAGTTCACCCAGGCCACGGATGCCACCCACAAAATCAATGCGCTTATCCGTGCGCTGGTCTTTAATATTCAATATCGGGTCCAATAGATTATCCTGGAGGATGCTGATATCCAGTACACCGATAGGGTCGGTAGTATAACTGTTTGCATTAGCCGTTAATTGATACCATTGATCATTCAGGAACATTCCAAAATCATGTGGATGTGCAGGAGAAAAAGCGTTATTTACCTTTTTGACCGAAAAATTCTTTTTGACACCGTGTAAAAAATCTGCTTCACTTAAACTGTTCAGGTCTTTTACCAAACGGTTATAATCCAGGATATGTAACTGGTTGGAGGGAAACAGTGTCGTTAAAAAATAACCGGACGCGGCGGTTGCAGTATCGCCAAGGGATAAACGCAGCTTAGCTGCGGAAGCGGCACGGTGATGGCCATCCGCAATATAAGTGCAAGGCACCAGTTCTTTAAACAAAGTAGTAATTCGGGCGATCATTTCATCGTCATTCACGATCCAAACGGTATGTGGTATGGTATCATCAGCAACAAAATCATAGACCGGGTGGTGTCCTTTTTTCCATTCATTGATGACGGCATCAATTGCATCTACATTTTTATAGGCAATAAAAACATTACCCGTTTGTGCACCGGTTGTTTTAATATGATTGATACGATCCAGCTCTTTTTCCGGGCGCGTGAATTCGTGTTTTTTGATCAGGCCCTTTTCATAATCATCTACCGAGCTGCCGCATACTAATCCCGTTTGTTTTTTTCCATTCATCGCCAGTTCATAGATATAATAACAGGCTTTGCTTTCCCTGAATAATATTTTCCGGCTGATAAAAGCGCTCAGGTTATCTTTTGCTTTATCATATACCGCTTGCGCATGCACGTCAATATCATCGGGCAGGTCAATTTCACTTTTGGTAATGTGTAAAAATGTAACGGAATTGCCCTGAGCTTCTATTTTTGCTTCCCTGCTGCTGAGTACATCGTAGGGCCTTGCTGCTACCTGCTTTGCCAATTGTGCTTCGGGCCTTAGTGCTTTAAACGGTTGTATTGTGATCATGCGTTAACCATTGATTTGCTGCAAATGTATTGCAATTGTTTTTATGCATTTTTCAATGCAAATTCCTGCATCAGTTGCACTAATACCTCCACACTGCTTATTGGTAAAGCATTATACAGCGAAGCCCTGAAACCGCCCACGAAACGATGGCCCTTGATGCCCACAATACCGTTTTCTTTGGTGAAATTTAAAAAAGCAGCTTCCAGGGAAGGGTCATTCATCACAAAACAAACATTCATCTTACTCCTGTCTTCTTTGACAATGGTGCCTTTAAAGAGCGGGTTCTCATCAATGGCAGTATACAATAAAGCCGCTTTGGCGTTGTTTAGTTTTTCAATTGCGGCTACGCCTCCCAGTGATCTTAACCAGCGAAAGGTGAGCAGACAAACATATATTGCAAAAACAGGGGGCGTGTTCAGCATGGAGCCTTCCTTAATATGATTGCGGTAATCCATCATGGTAGGGATATTTCGTTTTACTTTCCCCAGGATATTTTTATTGACTACCACCAGGTTCACACCTGCCGGCCCCATATTTTTTTGAGCACCCGCGTATATGAGGTCAAAAATATTAAAATCAATCACCCTGCTCAGGATATCGCTGCTCATATCCGCCACCAGTGAATTGCTGGTTTTGGGAATGCTTTGCCATTGCGATCCGTAAATGGTATTATTGGTGGTGATGTGCAGGTATTTTGCATCATTTGGAACCGCAAAATCTTTGGGAATAAAACTAAAGCCCGCCTCCCTGCTGCTGCAAACGATCTCTACTTTGCCAAACAATTTAGCTTCTTTTATTGCTTTGGTGCTCCACACGCCGGTGTCTGTATAAGCCGCCGTTTCCCTGTCATCCAGTAAGTTCATCGGCACCTGCATGAATTGCGTGGATGCGCCACCGTGAAGGAATAACACTTCATGCTCATCATCTAACAGCATCAACTCTCTTACCAATGCCCTGGCTTCGTCCATTATGGCCTGGAAGAGGGGAGTGCGGTGGCCCAGTTCCAGTATGGATAAGCCGGTGTCATTATAATTGAGAATAGCTTCCGCTGCCTGTTCAAAAACACATTTTGGTAAAATGGAAGGGCCTGCGTTAAAATTATGAATCACACCCCCTGGCCCCCTGAAGGGGGAACTAATAGCATTCATTATAAGAATTTAGGGTGCAAAAATACTTAAATCAAATCAATATCGCAGATTACACAGATCACACTGATTTCGCAGATTAGGTAATTGACATGATTGTAAAATAATCAGCGGTTATTCTTCATAATCAGCGATTATTCTTCCCGCCCTATCATTTTTCCGCCCCTGTTCCATTGATTATTCAACGCTTCAAATTCTTTGAGATCAGCTTCAGAAAATCTTTGTTTCGCCAGTTCTTTCAGGTCGGGTTGACCGGCATTTACCCAGGCCGTGTACCAGAATGAAGCCACACAAAAAACAGACTGTCGCATACGGCGTTCGACCATACCATCTAATTTTTTATTATAAGCGATGGTGAAAGCAGCGGAATACTGGCGGATGAGTTTACCGTTCCTTTCTTCAAAGGAATATTTTTTATCGTCTGGGAATTTTTTGGTTAGCGCACATTCAATATCTAACACAGAGTCTGCGGCATGTGCGCTTTCGAGTACGCGTTTCCAGATAAAGTCGCCGGGATGCTGAATGTATTGTGCCTTACCGATAAAAAAGTCAAACCCGATAGTTGTCGGATCTTTTTCTGCCAGCAATTCAGGTACCCTGCTTTCCCAAAAAGCGTGTATGCCTTTCTGGTTGGTAAATTGCCCGTTATGATTACTGTTGGTATGTAGCGGCACGTGTGCATCGGCAATGTAGTGGCCGATCTCAGCGCTGTACCTCATTATTTTGCTAAAATCTTTTTCTTTGAATGCTTTGGTTAAGGCAGACAACATATTTTGTATATTCCAGGGCGCGATGCCATAAGCCTTTACAGAATCTTCCCCGAATTTTGCCACAGCATCATCCCATTTCCGGGGTAAGGCATCATAAGGATATTTTCCATAATGGTCCATATCAATATAGTGCCTCATACCTTCTAACGGTACGGCATACCTTCTTTTATCAGGGTCTGTGGCATGTTCGCTGAGGAATATGATGTTGGGTTTATACAATACCATCATTTCGGGCGGCAATAAAAAAACGGCATAATAATTTATTTTCCGGTGAGCATAAAACCCCCAGCAGTATGATCTGAAATGAACCAGAAGAAATAAAACGAGAAAGAATAATATGGGGACTACTCTTTTCATTGTACGGATTGTGCGCTAAAATTAATTCTTTTTTTGAAATTTCCTAATGGCTAGTGGTAAATGGCTAGTGGTTAGTGGGAAGAAACGAGTGGGAAGCCTCATTATATTTTCAAACTGCATTCCCACTTGCCATTTACCACTCTCCACTAGCCTTGCTTACTCTCCTCTTCCTCAATAGAAGTCACCCCACCGCTTACCGCAAACTTCATGGATTGGGATGCACTTATATTTTCAATTGGCCGCACCCGTTCCTTTGGGACAATATATACATTGCCTGCAACAGAGTAGGCCATTGGCACATACACCGCCACATAATTTTTTAAACCGAACTCTTCCATATCTTCCTGTGTGATAAAGCCCACACGCCATACATCATTATCATCCACATTGGCCAACACATTATTGGTGAATTTTTTCTTGGCGCCTGCAAAAGCCTCAAAAAAATCCCGCGTGGTGGAATAGATGTATTTTATGCCCGGTGTTTTTTCCAATACCTTATCCACGAAACTGATCAAACGCCCGGTAATAAAAAAAGAACTGAAATACCCGATGACGATCAGCGCTACGATAATGATGACAAAGCCGATCCCATAATTTCTTACATGAACCTGCCCATTCTTATCAATGTAAGTGAAAATGGGTAACCAACTGTCAATGGAAGATACCACCCAGTAAATGGAATAGGCGGTAATGGCAACGGGGGCCAATATCAGGAGGCCCTGCAGGAAATATTGTAACAACTTCCTGTAGTGGAAAGGCTTTTTCATAAAAAAACATTTAGCCAGCAAAGATAATTCATTGGTATGCCTTTTGGTCCACAGAAATGTGATGAAGAAAGGGTTATTATCCCGCAGATAAAAAAAAGCGAGCCAACAGAAAATTCAGCGTTGTCACTGTAATCTGAGGGAAAACTGTCCATAACAAAAAAATATTCCAACGGGTCAAAAAAAAGTATTGGAAACTTTGGTTACATTAAAAGTTTCCTTAGTTTTGTGCCCCGATGATGACAGAAACAGTTACAAAGGAACGTATCAGGCAAAAGGCGCACGACCTTTTCATGCAATATAGCCTGCGAAGTGTAAGCATGGACGATATTGCCACGGCACTGGGCATGAGCAAGAAAACCATTTATCATTATTACGCTGATAAAGATGAACTGGTAGGCGAAGTGATCGGCTCCATTATCAAATACAACCAGTCTTGCTGCGAAAGGGATCGCCAAACTGCTGACAATGCCATCCATGAAATATTTCTGGCCATGGAATTTATGATGGAAATATTCCGCTCCATGAATAGTTCACTGCTTTTTGACATGCAGAAATACCACTCGGAGGCATTTCAGAAATTTGCAAAACACAAAAACGATTATCTCTACTCCATAATAAAAGAAAACCTGTTAAGGGGCATTAGCGAAGAATTATACCGGCCCGATATCAAAGTAGACATACTGGCAAGGTTCAGGGTGGAAAGTGTTACGCTTCCTTTTATTCCTGATTTTCACGACAAGGTAAAATTAAACCTGGCCGATATTGAAGAAGAAATACTTCTTAACTTTTTATTTGGCGTGGTTTCTCAAAAAGGATATAAACTCGCTTTAAAATATCAACAAGACAGAATTAAAAAGACACAGAAAGATGAAAAGAAACTGGCTAAATAAAGCTGGCCTTGCCTGTATATTGATATCCGGCAGCGCCATGGCGCAAACGGTTATCCCGGTTACTGCAAAACAGGCTGTGGATATAGCTTTTAAGAATGTATCCGATCTCAAAAATGCCCGGGTAGATTACCGGTTCCAGGCGGCAAAGAACAAGGAATATACCGCTGGCGCATATCCGCAGATCAACGGGAACCTCGGGGTGAACCATTACCTGTCTCTGCCCACCATCGGTATTCCCAATGCCAATTATTATTTGTACAAGGACCTGGTTAACCAGGGAGTAAAGGGAAGTAATAATACACCCATTACCATCCCGGAGTTTGCAACTGTTGAAATGCAGGATTTTTCATTTGTGTATCCTTGGAACATGACCTATGGAGTACAAATGACCCAGTTATTATTTCAACCCGATGTATTCGTGGCATTGAAGGCCCGGAAAGATGCATTGGAATTGAATGCCGATTATATTAAAGTAAAGGAAGACGAAATAAGACTGAATGTATATAAAACTTATTATGGGGCTTTAATTGCGGAAAAACAATTGCTATACGTAAATGAAAGTATTACCCGCCTTGAAAAATTGCTGCATGACCAGAATGAAATTTATAAGAACGGTTTTGCCGAAAAATTAGACCTGGATAAGACCACGGTATCGCTCAATAATATTAAATCAACCGCCTACCAACTGCAAAATGGTATTGCCGTGAGTTATATTGTTTTAAAAAACGCCATGGGCATCAACCAGACGGATAGTGTTATATTAAAAGATACGCTCAGTGAGGACCTTGTGAAGAATGATATCCTGCTGACTGAAAATTTTAATTATGATGACCGCAATGAAATTAAAACACTGAAGAAGACAGGCGACCTCATGAAACTGGACGTATGGCGCAATAAGCTGAGTAAATACCCCACTGTATCGCTCTTTGGTAATTTCAGCAGCCAGGCCCAGCGTTACAATTTTGATTTTTATAAAGATGAAAAGTGGATCAACACCTACCTGATCGGGATAAATATCACCTTGCCCATTTATAATGGGAGTATCAGGAAATACAAAATGCAGGAGGCAAAGCTTACCCTTGAAAAAAATAATAATACCATTGAAAATGTGAAGCGGATGATCGATATGGAACAGGGCATTGCAAAAAAAACCTATACCAACGCGATGCTGGCCCTGGAAACACAAAAACGAAATATGGCGCTGGCACAAAAAGTATTTGAAACCACGAAGAAAAAATACGAACAGGGATTGGGCAGCAGCTTTGAAATTTTACAGGCCGATACGGAATTGCAACAGGCCCAGGGAAATTATTTTAAAGCATTGTATGATGCCGTAATCGCAAGGGTGAACATTTTAAAATCAACCGGGAAATTGTAAATGGGCATAACTTATTAAAATGATGATACAGATAAATCAAAATAAAATGAAACAATATTTTTTGAAAGGAACGATCGCCATCCTGCTTTTATCATCCTGTGGCAACAGCGCCAAAGATAATAATGCTGCCATCAACGATAAAAAAGCAGCATTGGAAAAACTGAAAAAAGAAAAAGATCAAACAGATGAAAAGATCCATAAACTCCAGGATGAATTAGCTGCAATTGATACCGGTTCCGCCAATGCAGCAAAAATAAAACTCGTTGCTGTTTCACCTGTTAGCTCACAGCATTTTCAACACTATATCGACCTCCGGGGTAAAGTGGATGCCGAAAATATTTCTTATATCTCTCCCCGCGGAATGCCCGGGCAGGTAAAAGCTTTGTATGTACACGAGGGGCAGGTTGTTAAGAAAGGACAATTATTATTGAAACTGGATGATGCAATAGTAAGCCAGCAGGTAACTGCGGCGAGGCAACAATTGGAAGGCATAAAAACACAATTGAGTTTTGCAAAAAATATTTACCAGCGCCAGAAAAATTTATGGGACCAGGGTATTGGTACAGAAGTGCAGCTGATCACCGCAAAAACAAATGTGGAAGGACTGGAAAATCAATTGAAATCATCAGAAGAACAAGTGAAGGTTGCAGTGGAACAACAGAATACGTCTAATGTATACAGTGATGTGAGCGGCATTGCAGATATTGTAAATGTGCGGGTGGGAGAGACATTTACGGGAATGACGGCAACAGGCCCGCAAATAAAAATTGTAAACACCAGCAGTTTAAAAGTGGTTACCAGCATCCCCGAAAATTATTTAACCCGCCTGCACAAGGGCTCTGTTGTGGAAATAACCATCCCGGATGCAAATACAAAACCCTTTACATCCAGCATTTCACTCATCAGCGAATCCATTGATGCAACCTTACGGGGATTCGTAGCCGAAGCAAAGATCCCTTATGATCCTGCATTGAAACCCAACCAGTCGGCCATCATGAAGATACTCGATTATGAAACGGCCAATGCTGTGGTGATACCGGTGAATACCGTGCAAACTGATGAGGCCGGTAAATATGTGTATGTACTGGAAAAATTGAGCAACGGAAAAACAGTTGCTAAAAAGAAGGCCGTGATCATTGGAGAAGTGTATGGCGATAATGTAGAAATAAAAAGCGGGTTGGCAAACGGGGAGCAATTGATCACGGAAGGATACCAGAATTTGTATGAGGGGGAGTTGATAGGGACGGATGTAAAATAAACCAGTTTGGCCTCACCCCAACCCCTCTCCTGGCGGAGAGGGAACTGGAAGATTGGAGTGAAGAGGCCCCACCTATCCTCCCCGAAGGGGAGGGAAATGGAGGAGATTGGTGTGAAGATTAGTGGGAAGAATGGAGTATACAAAAATGAATTACTCCTTGCGTTTTTGACGAAGAAAGATTTAAAGATGCTGTGGAAGATTTAATGTTTGGATATGTTTTATGCACCGCCTCCTCTCTGTCAGGAGAGGAGGAAGGGGAGGTGAGGCCGGCTGAATAAAGATTTACAGTACAAGAGTGCGACGCCACTGAAGCTGATTATATAACCAACTGATGACGACAAAAACATTTTTATGAGTTTTACAGAAGGCATTAGCAAAAAATTCAAGGAGTTTAAACCCACATCGTGGGCGATCAATAACCGCACGGCCATTTATATTATAGCCATTTTAATTTCACTGTATGGCCTGGTGAAATTCAATACCATGCCCAAGGAACAGTTTCCGGATATTGTGGTGCCCACAATCAGCGTAAGCACCATTTATGTGGGCAATTCTCCAAAAGACATTGAAAACCTGGTGACCAGGCCGATCGAAAAACAACTCAAGGGAATCAGTGGCGCCAAGGTAAAAAAGATCACCAGCACCTCGCAAACAGATTTCAGTTTGATCGTGATTGAATTTGATACCGATGTAAAAACAGAACTGGCAATGGTAAAAGTGAAGGATGCCATTGACAAGGCAAGATCAGACCTGCCCAACGACCTAACGGTACAGCCTAACGCACAGGAATTTGCCTTTAGTGAAATGCCCATCATGTTTGTAAATGTGAGCGGCGATTATGACGGAGTTAAACTGAAGGAGTATGCCAAGAAAATGCAGGATAAGTTTGAAGAGCTTTCAGAAATTACCCGGGCAGAAATCGTGGGCGCGCCCGAAAGAGAGATCCAGGTAAACGCTGATCCTTATAAAATGCAGGCCGCAAAAGTAAGCTTTACCGATATTGAAAATGCTATCAGCCGCGAGAACCATGATATCACCGGGGGCCTGATAGAAGTAGGCGATATGAAGCGCACCCTGAAAATAAACGGGCAGTTCACCAGTGCACAGAACCTGCAAAATATCATTGTGCGCAGCAGTGCCAGGGGAGCAACCGTATACCTGAAAGATATTGCCGAATTAAAAGATACCATAAAAGATAAAGAAAGCTATGCACGCCTGGATGGCAAGAACGTGGTAACAATAAATATAATAAAACGCGCCGGTGAAAATCTCATCAGCGCGGCAGGAAAGATCAAAGATATTGTGGCGAAAATGCAAAGCGACGGCGTATTGCCCACAGGCCTCAAAGTGGTGATCACCGGCGACCAGAGTAAGGCCACCGCCACTTCATTTAATGAACTGGTGAATACCATTATCATTGGTTTTGTACTGGTGTTACTGGTGCTGATGTTCTTTATGGGCGTTACCAATGCATTCTTTGTGGCATTGAGTGTACCCCTGAGCGTGTTCGTGGCATTTTTATTTTTACCTATTGCCGATTCTATCATCGGCACTACAGTTACATTGAATTTTATTGTGCTGTTCGCATTGTTGTTTGGATTGGGGATCATCGTGGATGATGCGATTGTAGTAATTGAAAATACACATCGGATCTATAACCAGGGCAAAGTGCCCATTATCCGGAGCGCCAAAGAAGCTGCCGGCGAAATTTTTATTCCTGTATTGGCGGGTACGGCTACCACGCTGGCGCCTTTCTTCCCCCTACTATTCTGGAAGGGCATCATTGGTAAGTTTATGATCTACCTGCCCACGATACTGATCCTCACATTGGCCGCCTCACTGATCGTGGCATTTATTTTCAACCCGGTTTTTGCAGTAAGCTTTATGAAACCCGAAGGCAAGGAACACGATAAACCTAAAAACCAATTATTTAAAACACCGGCATTCTGGAGCGCTATCGTTTTTGGATTGTTGTTGCACATGGCCGGCTGGCATGGTTTCGCCAACTTCCTGCTGTTTATGGCTTTACTGGCTATCCTTAACCGTTATGTATTCAGGGATATTATTCACACATTCCAAAACAGGGTGTTGCCCTGGTTGATGAGCCATTATGAAAATCTATTGAGATGGGCGCTCAAAGGCACAAGGCCGGTATGGATGCTCGCGGCTTTATTTTTATTGTTCCCGGTTTCAGGTGGTTTATTATTCTTACGTGGAAATAAATCCACTTTCTTCCCCAGCGGAGATCCTAATTTCATTTATATATATTTGAAAATGCCGGTGGGTACCAATATAAAAACAACCGACAGTGTGACCCATGTCCTGGAGAAAAAAGTGTACAAGGTTTTAGATAAAGAAAATCCCGGAACCCCCGGCAGTATTGTAGAAAGTATCATCGCTAACGTAGCCAATAGTGCCAATAACCCCAGGAGTAATAACCGCAGTGTGCAGCCAAACCTTGGCAGGATACAGGTTTCATTTGTGGAGTATGCAAAAAGGAATGGCAAGCATACCCTGCCGTATATTGAAGCCATACGTAACAAGATGAAAGGCATACCGGGTGCAAGTATTGAAGTGGCACAGGAAGACGGAGGCCCGCCAACTGATCCGCCGGTGAACATTGAGATCGCGGGTGACCAGTTTGAAGAAATCGCAAAAGTAGCGAGCAATCTTCAAAATTACCTGGATACCAACCAGGTGTATGGAATTGAAAACCTTAAAATGGATGTTGACCTCAACAGCCCTGAAATTACGATTAACGTTGACCGTGAGAAAGCCAACATGGAAGGATTGACCACGGGACAGATTGGCCAGGAAATCCGCACCGCAGTTTTTGGTAAAGAAGTGAGTAAATTAAAAGATGGTGAAGATGAATATAAAATTCAGTTACGTTATGTAGACCTGTTGCGCAATAACGTGACCGACCTCATGAGTATGCGCATCACTTTTTTTGATATGAATACCAATGCGGTAAAATCGGTACCCATCAGTGCGGTGGCAACAGTGAATTATACCAATACTTCAGGCGCTATCGCACGAAAAAATGTGAAGCGTACGATCCAGTTGCAATCAAATGTATTGGATCCTACCATGTCGGGAAAAGTAAATGCAGAACTGGCATTAAAGATCGCCGACTTCCGGCAAAAAATGGCAAAGGAGATTCCCGGAGACGTAACTATAAAACAAACCGGGCAGGGTGAACAGGAGGCCGAAACCAATACATTTTTAGCTACTGCTTTAGCCATAGCACTGGGATTGATATTTTTAATTTTGGTATTGCAGTTCAACAGTATGAGCAAACCATTTATCGTGCTCACGGAAATTTTCTTTTCTATCATCGGGGTATTGCTGGGTTATGCCATTACCGGGATGACGATCGCTACCATTATGGTAATGGTAGGCATTGTAGGTCTTGCAGGAATAGTAATTAAGAATGGAATATTACTGATCGAGTTTACTGATGAGTTGCGCAGCCGGGGAATGAAGACCAGGGAAGCGGCTATACAGGCAGGCAAGATCCGAATCATCCCGGTAATGTTAACAGCACTGGCCACCATACTGGGTTTACTGCCATTGGCTGTTGGATTCAATATTGATTTTGTTTCTTTTTTCCAGCATTTTAACCCACATCTTTTCTTTGGCGGCGACAGCGTGGTATTCTGGGGGCCTTTAAGCTGGACGATCATTTTTGGTTTGCTCTTCGCTTTCTTTTTAACCCTCATCATGGTGCCCAGCATGTATCTTATCGCAGAACGATTGAGAAGGCCAATGGAAAAATTTTACGGAACAAAATATGTGGCGCTCTTTGGTTTTACAGGCCCTTTATTTTTCCTGTTTGTTGGAATAATGTATTTGGTAAGAAGATTGCAGGGGAAGAAAGTATGGAATGGGTTGATGAAAGATAGTAAGAGAAAAATTGTTTGAATGAGGATTATGTAGACATCCAAAGTTTTTTAAATTTTGAATGTCTTAAAATGATTGACTGTTAAGAAAATAGCAGATAAAAGAAATAGCATATCTTGGTATAAATACAACGGTTGTTGACAATGCTAAAATTACACTTATGAAGAAAATAGCCTGCATAGCACTGATCCTTTTATCAACTAATCTTTTTGGCCAGGATCTTGTACGAAAAGATAACTTCAGTCGTGAAATCACAAAAGTGAAAGGAGATCTGAACAATGACAAGATCGCCGACCTGGTTGTAGTAACGCAAGATACCGTCAGTGATAAAGCACCATACAGGCTACAGGTTTTTTTTGGACAACCTGATGGGAAATATAAACTGGTTGTTTCAACAACAAAAGCAATTGATCCACAATTTCCGGGCGGGAAAAACGGATTCTCAACTGGAAATTCCTTTTCCGGGATTACCATTAAAAAAGGTGTAATGATCATAAATAATGATTTGTTACGGGGGAATTTTGAACATACATGCCGGTTTCAAAATGGCAACTTTGAAGTAATTGGTTTTTCAGAAGTTTATTCCGATGGGCAGGGGACCATGACCACCATTGAGTTTGATCTTTCAACAGGAATAAGAACGGAACGGTCGGAACGCTATGATAACAATAGAATAGTAAGCAATAAAAAAACGAAAATAATCATCAGGCCATTGCCAAAATTACAGGACCTTGAACCTTTTAAAAAAGATCTGTATTAGATAAATAATAAAGTATCCCGTATTTGACCTGGTTTAGTTCAGACAATAAAAAAGCCCCCCGATGTACCGGGGGGCCACCATTTACAAACCCGTTTTAAGCGATCACAGTTAGCTGGCCGGTATAAATACTCGGAGCCACTTCTTCTTCATCGGCTGAAATAAAACTCAGCCAGGTCTCTACGATTTTACCGTTAAAGATGCCTGCATTAATGCTTGCGCTCATGCTGCTGCGTGAAGCGCCGTCATCGATATAGGCAAAGCGACCTTTCTCCGGGCAATATACCAGCAATATACTTTTATCGCTTGCATTGGCGTGTTTAATGCCGGTATTGTCTTCCCAACTGAATTTTACCAGGCCACCTCCGGTTGCTTCTGCCTTTGGATTCACTGCCTGTTGCAGCGGACCATCGGTGAGCAGCACTTTGGTATAGTCCAGTGAATAGTTAGGGTAGATACCCTGCAGTGCATTTTTGTAATTGTATTGAAAAGCGCTATTGGTGCCTGTCATTTTAATTGCTGAATCCTTAAAACCCAGCTTCAGCAGTTTACTTAACTGCGAGAGGAATCTGATCATTACCAGGAACCTCGCCCGTGCTTCAATTTGTGCCTGCGTAGCAGGTTTGCTGGAGCCACGGTTGGGTCCCTTCATGTATTCGATCCCTTTCCATGAGGCGCCGGATACGGTGCCTACTTTTCCTTTGAATCCTCCAAGGATTCCTAATTTATGTCGTCCCATTTTTTTAGTTTTTTAGATTAATAATAATTGTTATCGCAGCTCATCCGCACTTTGCTTTCACAACTGCAGGGCAAACATAAGCCCCGGCAAAAGCAAATCCAAATGCACTGTCGTTTTATGGCCGATTTGTCGCAATTGTCGCAAATTGACCTGTTTTTTACTGGGTCTGGATTAGGTTTTATTTAAGATTGGATTAGAATTCATTTACTCTGCATTTACTTTTGTTTTACTCTGCGTTTACTCTTCATTTAGAAAAGGGCCCTTTTTTAAAAGAAGGGTAGAACATGACCAGACCGTGAATAATCCCAGACCAGTACAAACATAAAGGATGAAAAGGCCTTTTCAAAATCTGTGATCGGAAATGACCGGAAATGATCGGAAATGATCGGTAGCCGATGATTGTTGACGGAGCGTAAAAAAAGTATTAATGATAAATGACTGATAAGTTGTTGAAAATTGCTGTCATCCCGACGCAGGAGGGATCTGTCGGGCCTTTATACCACCTTCAGCAGATCCTTCACTATCGTTCAGGATGACAGCTACAATTCATCATTCAAAAATTTCCATTCAGGATTAAGCGAATTGATCAATGCTTCTTTTTTACTTCTTCTCCATCCCTTTATTTCTTTTTCCCTTACTATGGCGTCATTGACATCCTGAAAATGTTCGTAATACAATAAAAAATAAGCATTGTATTTCCCTGCAAACGAAGAGTGCCGGAAGGGAATGGAGTTTTCTTTATGTTCCTCTAATCTTCTGCACAGGTCATTTGTTATACCAGTATACAATACCGTTTTATTTTTATTGGTAACGATGTAAATATAGTAATTATGGTTACCGGGGATTTTCATTTATTATTGTGTTTTGTTTTCCAGGCAGATCCCTCGTGCCTCGGGATGACAACCGCGATCAGCAGTTAAACGGGTATACCAGCTTTTTCATCATTGTTGATCAGGAGTACAAACAAATTCATCATCTTTGGCCGAAAGAGTTGGACAGGTTTTTACAGCCATCAAAATTTTAGCGAAAGATACTTTAGGCTTAGTGTTTTGGAAGACTTGCAGCTGGAAGAAAATCCTCAGGATAAATTGAGGTTTTTCTTGTCTGATGACCCTGAAATATATTGCACTATAAAAAATCAGGATGATCGGGGTAATCCCATGAATTGCCGTTCAGCTATTTATTGGTTCAAGGATTTCTAATTTATGTTGTCCATATCCTTATATTTTTTTGATTAATAAAAATTGTTTATTTAATTCTTCCGCACAAAAAATTAGCCGTTGAAGTTGTTAAAATCACGCGGATAAGTTTTTTAGCAACGCATAATAAAAGATATATTTGGATTGCAACTTTAGCCCCCCTAAACATTAACAGCAAATTTTATTCAATGCATAAACCTTTCCTTTTAATCATCTCCCTGAGCCTGGCTTTCTTAACGAAGGCACAACCAGGCATCAAAGATTTTGTAAAACAAAATACTGTTCCCGTTTCAACTATAGAACCAGATTCACTGAACTTTACTGATTTGGAAAGTATTGGAAATGCAATCGGAGATTCAAAAATTGTAATGCTTGGCGAGCAAGACCACGGAGATGCCCCCTCATTCTTAGCAAAAACAAGACTTGTAAAATATCTGCATGAAAAGAAAGGTTTTAATGTACTTGCTTTTGAAAGTGACTTTTTCGCACTAAATTATGGTTGGGATAATTTAATAAAAAGCGAAGTAAATATAGATAGCTTTTTACGGAAAAACATTTTCTCCATTTGGACCTATTGTGATGCCTGCGAGGAATTATTTTACAAAACTATTCCAGCCAGTTATGAAACAAGTACACCAATAATTATAACAGGGTTTGATAACCAGATGTACCTGCATTTTTCATCTAAAACACTTGCAACAATATTTGACAGTGTTTTAAGAAAACTACGTCTTCCGATCGTTACCAATGCGGATTATACTTCAAATACGCTTTCATTAATTGACAGTTTGTCTCGATATTCTTTTACAAAAAAGGAGAACTCATTTTATGACAGCGTTATGGAACAACTACAGATTATCAAACTTCAGCTTGGTACAAAAATTGAAAGCAACAATTTTTGGGCTTTAATGATCGATAACCTTATTGCAACAACAACACAAATGAGATACACCCAAACCGACCACTATAAAAGTTATAATGCACGGGATATTCAAATGGCCAATAATTTAAAATGGTTAAGCACGGTCAAATTCCCAAATGACAAAATAATTGTTTGGGCCCATAACTATCATATTTCAAAATTCGGCGGAAATTATCCTCAAAATGTTTTGAATAAGGCTAACTCTATGGGCACGGAATTTACCAAAGACTCCAGTCAAAATAAAAACACCTATATCATTGGTTTTACTTCATATAAAGGAACCGCGGGGAGACTCACAACAACCCCATATACTATTCAACAACCCGCAGCTAACAGTATTGAAAATTGGTTTGACAGTTCATTGAATTATGGCTTCATTGATTTTAAAAAATTCAACAACCTCCACCCAAACAATGCAGTTGAGTTTAAGATGAAAGCTTCAATCGCTGGGTTTAATAAAAATCATAATGCTCAATGGACACATATTTTTGATGGAGTTTTTTACATTAAAAATATGTATCCCTGTAAGATGGTGAAGTGACCAAATGTATTGCTAACATCGTTTCATATCAATCATAGTTCAGACAAAAAAAAGTCTCCCTATGTACGGGGGCTTTTATTATTACGAATGCACTTGTTTACTTTACATACATATCCTTCTTATTCCCGTCCACATCCAACTCCACAATTTCATAACCCAGTTTTTGGAGGCCCGGTAAAATTTTTGCTTTATCACCTACCAGTAAAATATTCATCTTATCAGGTACCAGCCATTTCTTTGCCAGTGCGTCAACTTCTTTTTGGCTCATATCAGCTAATATCTTATTCTGCGACTGTACAAAATTTCCAGGCAGGTTATAATCCAGTATCCTTTTGATGAACACTGCTTTTTGAGGGCCGGTCTCATATCTTAATGCATCATTTTGGCCGATCGCATTTTTTGTGAATTTTAATTCATCCTCTTTGATCCCACCAGATGCATAATTCCTGATCTCCTTCATGGTTTCAATTAATGCGCTGTCTGTCGCGTCGGCTCTTATGCCGGCGCTGAAAGTATAATTGCCAGTGTACTCATCACCGGTGAAAGAAGAACGGGCACCATATGTCCAGCCCTTATCTTCCCGCAGGTTCATGTTCAGGTGGCTGTTGAAAGAGCCGCCCAGCACAAAATTCATTAAGCCTGACCGGTAATATTCACCTGTGGCATCGTATTTCAACCCGGTAACATAACCGACCCTGAATTCTGTTTGTGCAGCTTTAGGCACATCCACCAGGAAGATCTTTGTTTTTGTTATTTCGGGTATGCCTCCGGGTTTGGTAAGGCTTATCTTTTTATTGGGTAGCTTATCCAGGAAAGCAAGTTTTGGCTCTATTTCACTTTGCGTGATGTCTCCCACAACTACCACTTTAGTTCCCTGCGATGTCAGGTAATTATCATAATACTGCTGTACATCTTTTAAGGTTAAATTCTTAATGGTATTTTCCGTGCCATTTTCACTCATGCCTAAAATATTATTGCTACCATAATTTAATTTACTGTACACTGCGGATGCAATAGTAGCGGGTTCCGATTTTGTCCTTTTAAATCCTTCGATCGCCTGTTTTTGCAAACGGTCAAATGATTCTTCGGTAAAATTGGGGTTCAATACTTTTTCTTCCAATAGCGCTAAAGTCTTGTCCACATTCTTTTTTAAACACTGTACGTTAAAAGTGATGCTGTTCAGGCCATTCATCACATTGATACTGCTACCTAACTTTTGCAGCTCTACTGCCATTTGTTCTGCAGTATATTTTTTGCTGTCTTCGGTCAGCATACTTGCCACCATTCCTGACAAGCCGATCTTTGCCGTATCATTTGCCTGTGCAAGATGACCGCCGGGGATACTCAGTGATAAAGTAACCACCGGTAACTCTGTATTTTGTGCGCCGATGATCTTAATGCCATTTGGCAAATCTTTTTTTCAGAAAGGAGGAACATTGACCACAGGATTGGGACCATTACCCGGTACTTTGCTCCGGTCGAAATTATCTGTCCCTTTTACATAATGCAATCCTTCGTAACCATAATTCGGCCTTGAATAATTACCGGCGTCCACGGTATAATTGTCCGGCGCAGCGATCATTTTATCCTTGTCCTGCCCCTTGGTTATAACGCTAACGGTTACACTATGTTTGCCTTTGATATATTCATTGTACACGCGCCATACATCTTCTTTGGTAACAGCGCGGTACATATCTATCAATTTACCGATCATATTCGGGTTGCCGGCCAATGTCTGGAATGAAGCCAGTTGGGACCCTTTGCCCTGCACACTTTGCAACCGGTTCATATATTGCGCCTCGATAGTGCCCTTGAATTTGGCAATGTCTTCATCGGTTACCCCACGGGTTTCAAAACTTGCCAGTGCATCTCTCAGCAGTGAATCTATTGCAGCCAGCGATTTACCGGGGAAGGGGGTGATGCGGAAAGAAAACTCTCCCGCGAGCTCCTGCATCTGGCTAAAGGCGTTTGCCTGTAATGCTTTTTTTGTTTTTACCAATTGTTGGTACAAGATGGAAGTTTTGCCCTGTCCTCCTAATATCTGTGCAAGGCAATCCAAAGCGCCCATGTCTTTATCATAATTAGGAACAGTTGGAAATACTTTTGATAACTGGGGCAACCTTGCATAGTTATCCGTGTAAGAAACATAACGGTCTGTTTCAACAAATGTTTTTGGCAAGATCGTTTTTGTTACTTCCGGCCCCCTGGGTATGGCGCTGAAATATTTTTCTGCCAGCTTTACCACATCCGTTGTTTTTACATCACCGGCAATAGTAAGCGTGGCGTTATTTGGGCCATACCATCTTAAGAAAAAGTTTTTCAGGTCATTTACATTCACCCTGTTGAGGTCTTCTACATAACCAATGGTGAGCCAGCTGTATGGATGGCCATAGGGGTATAAATTTTTAGAAGCAAATTCAGACGTTAATCCATAAGGCCGGTTATCATAATTCTGTCCGCGTTCATTCTTTACGGTACTGCGCTGGTTCTCAAATTTTTCCTGTGTTACCGCATCCAGTAAAAATCCCATACGATCGGCTTCCAGCCAAAGCATTTTTTCCAGTTGGTTACTGGGCACGGTTTCAAAATAATTGGTACGGTCGGTATTGGTGCTGCCGTTCAATGTACCCCCTGCCTCAGTAACGACCTTAAAATGCACCCCCTTTCCCACATGGTCACTACCTTCAAACATCATGTGTTCAAAAAAATGGGCAAAGCCGCTCTTGCCAATCTCCTCACGTGCACTGCCCACATGATAAGTTACGTCAACGTATACAATGGGATCACTGTGGTCTTCGTGTATCACCAGCGTGAGTCCGTTAGGTAAAACATATTTTGAATAAGGGATGATCAGCTCATCAGCTTTCTTCTCTATTTTCTCTACCAGCTTCGCGTGGCCAATTGCTGAGGTGCAGTACATAAAAAGAACGGCAGCCATTGTAAAAATTTTCATGCGCATAATAAATAATTTTGAACCTCAAATAAAAGCAAATTCGGGGAAGAATCACAACCTTCTGTCAAATAAATGAAATTTAGGCAGGCAAGGTTTATTATTTTTGACGAAATATATTGATTATGCGTAATAACAGTGATATAGATTTTAAAATTTACGGGGAAGAGCTTCAGTTCGTGGAAATTGAACTGGACCCCGGTGAAACTGCCGTTGCCGAAAGCGGCGCTTTTATGATGATGGATGATGGTATTGAAATGCAAACGATGTTTGGCGACGGGAGCCAGCAACCCGACGACAGTTTGCTGGGTAAATTATTCAGTGCCGGAAAGCGTTTACTCGTAGGCGAAAGTTTATTCATGACGGCCTTCACCAATACCGGGCAGGGAAAAAAGAAAGTGAGTTTTGCAGCGCCCTACACCGGAAAGATCATTGTTTTTGACCTGCAGGCGCTGGGTGGAAAGATCATTGCGCAAAAAGATGCGTTCCTCTGCGCAGCAAAAGGCGTAAGCATTGGGATCGAATTTCAAAAAAAGCTGGGCACGGGTATTTTCGGGGGCGAAGGTTTTATCATGGAAAAACTGGAGGGCGATGGATTGGCGTTTGCTCATGCAGGCGGGTACGTGATAGAGAAAGAGTTACAGGCGGGTGAATTATTAAAAGTGGATACAGGCTGTGTAGTGGCTTATACCTCCGGAATTGATTTCGACATTGAATTCATCAGCGGCATCAAGAACTGGATGTTTGGGGGCGAGGGATTATTCTTTGCAATATTAAAAGGCCCGGGTAAAGTGTGGTTGCAATCATTGCCCATCAGCCGCCTGGCAGGCAGATTACAGCAATACACTTATCATCGCAAGGAAGAAGGAAGTATTTTGGGCGGGTTGGGGAATTTACTGGATGGAAGGGAGTAATTAAAACTTTGCCAAAGATCCAAACTTTGGAAAAATTTTATAAATAATTTGGCAGCTTCATTTCTTTTATCGTATATTTGCGATATAAGATAAATTGATGGCCATTCATAAAAAAGAAGCTTTTACCCATAAAGAACAGGACCTCGCAGAATTTGCCAAGGCCCTGGCTCACCCGGCCCGTATTGCCATATTAAAAGTACTGGCGCAACGGAATGAATGTATCTGCGGGGAGATTGTGGAGATATTGCCGCTGGCACAATCTACCGTATCGCAACACTTAAAGGAATTAAAAAATGCAGGATTGATCACCGGCACGGTGGACGGCCCCCGGAGTTGTTATTGTATCAACTGGAAGGTTTTTGAAAAATTCAACACGGAATTCAGTATGCTTTTTAATAAACTGAAAATGAGAAATGAGAGGGCGTGTTGCTGATGGAAAGAGGCCTCACCCCAACCCCTCTCCTGGCGGAGAGGGAACTGGAAGATCGAAGCGAAGTATGGACTATACAAAAATGAATTACTGTTTGCATAATTGTTGAAGAAAGAATAAATGATGATGTGGAAGATTTAATGTTTGGAAATGTTGAATGCACCCCTCCCTCAGCCCCTATCCCCTAAAGGGGAAATGGAGAAGATATTAGCGAAGAGTGAACACATAAAAAAATAAAGTATTAAATTGATAAACTGCCAACTTCGAGTTCCCTCTCCGCCAGGAGAGGGGTTGGGGTGAGGCCTAAAAACACAATCATGAATAATGAATCTCAGATCAAAGAACTGGTAAAAGAAAAATATGCCGCTATTGCGGAGCAATCCAAAGACCAGAATCTTACCTCCTGTTGCGGAGCCACATCATCCTGTTGTGGAGATGATGTCTATAATATTATGGCAGATGATTATACAAAATTGGAAGGCTATAATGCAGATGCAGACCTCGGCCTGGGATGCGGCCTGCCGACTGAGTTCGCAAAAATTAATGCAGGTAACACCGTGATAGACCTCGGCAGTGGCGCAGGAAACGATGCTTTTATTGCCCGCCGCATTGTTGGGGAGAACGGAAAAGTGCTGGGCATTGATTTTACCGAAGCCATGATCAGCAGGGCGAGGAACAATGCAGAAAAACTGCATTTTAATAATGTTGAATTTCGTTTAGGCGACATCGATAGTATGCCTGTCACTGCCAACTATGCTGATGTTATTGTAAGCAATTGCGTGTTGAACTTAGTGCCCAATAAGCACAAGGTATTCAGTGAGATCTACAGGGTATTGAAACCGGGAGCCCATTTTTCCATTTCGGATATTGTGCTCGAAGGGGCACTGCCACAAAAATGGAAAGAAGTTGCGGAATTGTATGCAGGCTGCATAAGCGGTGCCGTACAAAAGCAGGTGTACCTTGAAATGATTACAGAAGCGGGATTTACAAACATGGTATTGCAGAAAGAAAAAGAGATCATCATACCCGGTGATATTTTAAAAAATTATTTAAGTGATGAAGAAATTTCGGCTTACAAAACCGGCCATACAAAAATTACAAGCATAACGGTGTATGCTGAAAAGCCTGCGAAAGATGACAGGAATTGTTGTGAACCGGGAAACGGGTGTTGTTAAAGATAAACTTTGCCAAAGTTCCAAACTTTGGCAAAGTTTCTATAATATGAAAAAGAAAATACTTTTTGTTTGCATCGAAAATTCCAACCGATCACAAATGAGCCAGGCATTTGCGATAATACATGGGAAAAAAAATATTGAAGCATACAGTGCCGGAAGTAAGCCCGGTGGCATCGTTAATCCCAAAGCAATTGCCGCCATGGCGGCATTGGGTTATGACCTTGGCAAACATGAAAGTAAAAGTTTGGATGAAGTAAAACAATTCGCTCCTTTTGATGTAGTGGTAACCATGGGTTGTGGCGACGCCTGTCCCTGGATGCCGGCAAAAAAATTTATCGACTGGCAAATACCTGATCCCAAAAACATGGAACCGGATGCGTTCAACGAAGTGAGGGACCTGATTGAAAAAAAAGTGAATGAATTAATTGATGAATTGGAATAAAAAAATCCCGGCGAGTCGCCGGGATTTTTTACAAACAGGTCTTTTTAATTCCTGCTGGAGATTTTGGAAAGCAATCTTAAAATTTCAAGATACAGCCATACAATGGTTACCAGTAAACCAAAAGCCCCATACCACTCCATGTATTTAGGTGCGCCGAGTTCAGTGCCTTTTTCAATCATATCAAAATCCAATATCAGGTTAAGTGCAGCAATCGTTACTACAAATAAAGAGAAGATGATCCCCATTGCGCTTCCCTCGTGTAAGAAAGGCATATTATCGAATCCGAATAAACGCAATACCCAAACAAGAAGATAAAAAATTGCAATTCCTGCTGTAGCGGTTATTACAATGGATTTAAATTTTTCGGTAGCCTTGATGATCCTGAAACTATACAATAAATACATTGCAATGGCGGTTCCAAATGTGAGGCCAACCGCATTGATAATAATATGCGGAGCTTTTGCTGCAAAAGCATAATCATATTGCGCCGAAATTGCACCAACAAATAAGCCTTCAAGCAAAGCATATGCAGGTGCCAGGTAAGGCGACCACTCTTTTTTTAATATCAGCACAATGGCCACACCTAAACCACCAAATGCGCCAATGTATATCAGCGGTACCACGTTACCGCCTCCCGCAAATTCTTTCCAGGAATAAAATGCAGAGCCCATTACCATTAAAAATAAAAACCCAAACTTGTTGAGCGTTCCCCTCAAGGTCATTGCATTCTCATGCGTAACCACACTATCCAGTACCGTATCCCGGAACTTGTTTTCCGATAATGTTGGATTACCTGATTTAAATAAAGCCATAGTTATAAAATTTAGATGCTAAAAATAAAGATTAATTGTCAAATTACTAAATGCCGCTCAGTTTTTGCTGCCCCGGGCAATGAAAAATGAAAAGCTTTAACAGTGACTTTTGTTTCCGTATTAAAACTATTACAGGCGGGAAAAACTACGGTTATAAAAGTTGTTTTGAAAATTTGCGAAGCGGCTTGTTCGGTTTGCCGGTAGGGGAAGCTGGCTTCGGCAGAGTCGGGGTCCATAAAAGAAGGTATAAATGTTTTCAGAATGAAGGTATTACTATCAGATACAGTTTTCAAAATTCTCATTGTTAAAGATTGTATAAACCCGGCAGTTTAAGTTGGTTGTTGGTCGTTGGCCGATCATCGATCATCGGGCAACCATCAACTTCCTTATCTTTGCTGCATGGAAAAACTGGTTAAACAAATTGAAGAACTGAAACAGGATATTGCCTCTTTTGATGGGGGAGATGCTGAAGTTTTTCGTATTAAATACCTTGGAACCAAGGGACTGGTAAAAGCCATCATGGGCGAAATGAAAAATGTGCCCGCAGAACAAAAAAAAGCAGCCGGGCAATTATTAAATGATCTCAAATTATTCACTGAACAGCGTTATGAAGAATTGAAGTCTGCCTCGGCAGACTCCGAACTCCGGATTCTGAACTCCGAACTGGATTTAACCCTGCCAGGCCACAGCATCCCACTCGGCTCCCGCCATCCCATCAGCCTGGTCAAAAACCAGATCGTCACCATTTTTCAGCGTTTAGGCTTTGCCGTTGCTGAAGGGCCCGAAATAGAAGACGACTGGCATAATTTTACAGCGCTCAACATGCCGGAGAATCATACTGCACGCGATATGCAGGATACCTTTTATATTTCTCAGAACCCAGCCTGGTTATTGCGTACACATACGTCCAATGTACAGGTACGTGAAATGGAAAAAGGAAAACTGCCTGTCAGGATCATTTGCCCGGGAAGAGTGTATCGCAATGAAACCATCAGTGCAAGGGCGCATTGCTTTTTTCACCAGGTAGAGGGTTTATATGTTGCCGAAAATGTTTCATTCGCCGACCTGAAACAAACGCTTTACTTTTTTGTGCAGGAGATGTTCGGCTCATCAGTAAAGATCCGTTTTCGCCCCAGTTATTTCCCATTTACCGAACCCAGTGCAGAAATGGATATCAGTTGCCTGATCTGTGATGGCGTAGGTTGCAGCGTTTGTAAAAAAACGGGTTGGGTGGAAATTTTAGGATGCGGCATGGTGCACCCCAATGTATTGGACAACTGTGGTATCGACAGTAACAAATACACCGGCTTCGCCTTTGGCATGGGTATCGAAAGAATTACCATGCTGAAATATCAGATAAAGGACCTGCGCCTGTTCAGTGAAAATGACCTGCGGTTTTTAAAGCAATTCACCAGTGCAGTATAGTTCATCACTGCCCGGAAGAAATCCGGGAAGCGGCAGGATGAATAGAATTATCCCTATAGTTATCGGGATGGATAAAATAAAATAATCAATGCTCAATGTTCAAGTTGAAGGCCTCTTATACTTTTTATTACTGATCAAAATAAACATTTTTAAAAAGACTTTATGAAAAAAACAATCCTTTTACCCATCATTCTTTTGATAACCACCTTCACATTTGCGCAATCTGCGAATGTTACCTGGGGCGATGAATTCAAATTAAGAAAAGGCAGTACTGACCTATCCGTTATTCACGCTGATAATACCGGCGTGTATGTAAAAGAATCTCACCTGGCGTTGAAAGGATATTTTGTAATTGCCATCACCACGAGAGAATCTGCAACTTTAATAAAACTGAATAATGGCCTTACTGAAGAATACAGGAATGATTTCAATAAAGAATTAAAAGGAAAAGAGTATGAACAGTTTTTTTTCTTAAAAGATAAATTATTCATCCTGGCTTCTGATTACAGTAAAAAAGAAAAGACGCTTTCGCTTTTTGCTGCAGAGATCGATAAAAAATCCGGTGAACTTGCAGGAGACTGGAAGGAAGTCACCAACTGGCAAAAAGAAGAAAAAGGCGATGCTATTGAATTTAAAGCCACTTACAATGCGGATAGTACCAAGATGGTATTGGTAAGTTCTGTATCCGGAAAAGAAAAGAACACTTATGAAGTGAGGCAGTTTGACAGTAATTTGAAAGCAACAGGGAAGCCGGTCATTATCAGCAATGAATTTGAGCGCAGGAAATTTCAGCTCGAAGACGTGTTGTATATCAGCAATGGAAACATAGTGATGGTAGGCCGCATCTATGATTACGAAGAGGGGAAAAAACAAAAAACAAAATTTTTACAGTTTCAGAATTACAACGTCCGTATTTATAACAACCAGGGCAATATGATCAAAGAGATCAATACAGAGATATCCGCCAAATGGCTTATCAGTACAAAAGTGATCCAGGTACCCGATAAAGACCTTGTACTGGCTGCGTTTTACAGCGATAAAAAAAAGGGGCAGGAAATAAATGGTATGCTAATACAGCGCGTAGACCCGCAGACGGGAGCTGTCATTTCTACCAGTTTAAAAGAAATCAACACCACCATGATCACTACGCTGGAGGATGATAACGGCGATGATGACAAAGATGATGAAAGCAGGAAAGAAAGAAAAGAGCGGGAGAAGCTGGAAAAAATACAAAATGACCAGGACGGTTTTTCTAAATATATGCGTTTCCGGAATTTTATTTTTACTGCTGATAATGGCCTGATCATCCTGGCAGAAAAATACCATCATTATCAATATACTACAATGTCTACCCGTTCCACCGGTGTTGGGTTTGGCAGTAGCATGACCACCACTACCACCACCTACCAGGTTTATGAATGCGGCGACCTGATGATGAGTAAAATGGATATTAAAGGAGATATCAACTGGCTGCACGTGATTCCGAAAGAACAACGCGAAGTGATAGAATCAGGGTCGGGTACCAGCAGTGGTTCGGGAATCAGTTTTGGGATGGGAACAAATTTTTTCGACAATTCATTTAATATGCCTTTTTATGCGGGCTTTGGGGCACTGGCAGGCAATAATGCTGTTTCGATCATTTTTAATGACCACAAAAAAAATGATAAAGTATTGCAACTGGGACAAAAAGTAAAACGTATCAGTTATTTCCGGAAATCAGATTGTTTCGGTATCACATTAGATCCTATAACTGGTAAGTATACACGCAATGTATTGTTCAGCAATAATGACGTACCTACCGCGATGCCACGGCTGGGATCTAACCTGGGCAGGGATATGTACATAGTGGGTAAAGAAGACCGGCTGCTGGGTAAGACAAAGATCGCTATCGCTAAGATCAGTCTGAAGAATTAGCGGTTTTTTGGTAATGTTCAGTTTATCATTCGGGGGAACGAAATATTTTTTTGTCATGCTGAGGAACAGCCTGTCCCGATTATTTCGGGAAAGCATCTCAACGAAATACTTTTTTTACAAGCCACACAAATCAAACTGTGATGCTGCCAGCTTTTTTGAGCATATTAACCGGAACTTCTATTTTATTTAGTTTTCCGTACATGGTGAAATCACCTTCCGAATCATCTTTTTTGATAAAAATATCCTGTCCCCGCTACTTAATAATTTTCCTGGCAGGAGCAACTACAATCCTTTTTGGCATCATAATTGAAATCAGAACCCAGTTAAGCATTCATGATCAATTGTCAAAACAAAATTAAACATTTATGAAGACGAAATATTTCCATATCAGCCTTGTCGTAATAATGAGTGCAGTTATATTAAGCGCCTGTTCTGTATCTAAGGAGGCAAGGAAAATGAAGCATGCGATCAATGGAAACTGGGTGCTTGAAACCGTTATTACTGAAGGGGTCAATGAAAAAATGAAAGTAAAGATATTTAATGAAGCTGAGTTTGGCTGTTTTATCGGAAGTGAATGGAATTTTGTTTCTAAAAAGAATAACGGCAGTTACACGATCGTAGACAGGCAAAAAAATTGCCCTGCAGTTAAACGCAGCATCAGTTGGTCATTTAACGAAATACCAGGTAAACCGGATCAATTTCTTTTTAAAAGGCTTGATGATAAGAACAATCCAATGGATAATGTCGCGGGCTTTATGCTCACCATCAGCCAATTGGATAAAAAAAGAATGAAGTTGAAATCTGATATCCTGTATGAAGGTCAGCCCGCTTCTGTGATTTATAATTTTGTAAAACACTGAGGCAGGCGGGGAACAGGGACAAGCAATGCATGATGCCGTCATTTTCAAATGAAATTTTATTTAGGAAAAGAAAAATTGTATAATCGCAGTACAGTTATTATTTATTATGGAGATCAATACCATCTGCGTCATCGGCGTCGGTACCATGGGTAGCGGCATTGCACAGGTAGCCGCACAAAGCGGCTTTCGCACATTGTTATTTGATATTAATGCAGAAGTGGTGGAAAAAGGAAGGTTATCCATCCAAAAAAACCTGCAGTACCTTGTGGATAAACAAAAAATATCTGGAACAGAAAAAGAGAATATTTTTCAGCGCATACATTTTATCACAAAACTGAGTGAATGCCTCGCCGATGTGATCATTGAGGCAATTGTTGAAAAAAGGGAAGCAAAGGTTGCTGTGTTTAATCAGCTTGCTGACATAAACCACGCCGGAGTGATCTTTGCAACCAATACTTCTTCTCTTTCCATTTCAGCTATCCAGTCAAAGGTCGTTCGTCCGCAAAGCGTGGTGGGCATGCATTTTTTTAACCCTGCGCCATTGATGAAATTAGTGGAAGTGGTAAAAGGGGATCAAACGTCTGATGAAGTGGCAGTGATCATTTATGATCTTTGCAAACAAATGAATAAAACCCCCGTGATGTGTAAAGATGCACCGGGTTTTATTGTAAACCGCGTGGCAAGGCATTATTACCTCGAAGCCATGAAACTGGTAGAGAATGGTATTGCAACAATTGAAAATGTAGATGAGATCATGGAAGCCACCGGTTTTAAAATGGGCCCCTTTAAATTAATGGATCTCATCGGCATGGACATTAACCTGGCGGTATCGCAATCCTTGTATGAAGCATTCAATATGGAAGAGCGTTTTAAACCATCACCCATTCAAATTGATAAAGTAGCTAAAAGAGAATTGGGGAAGAAAACGGGAAGAGGTTTTTATGAATATAATGGATAAGTGATAAATTGATAATGGGTTAATTGATAATGAATAATGCTTCATAACACGGGCAATATTCAGGTATAATGGATAATTGATTAATGGATAATGCTTCATGATACGGGAAATATTCAATTATCAAAGAGAATGTAATTTTTGGATTTAAAAACTATATCCTGGGCAAGAATACACTTCGCATATAAAACATTATCAATTATCAATTAACCCATTATCAATTAACCATGATTTTAGTTACCGGTGGCGCAGGATTACTCGGCAAAGAATTAATTACACAATTACTTGCCCGGGGAAAGCAGGTGAGGGCGATCTATAATAAAACTCCACTAAAGGATTTTCATTCTGAAAACCTTGAACAATTACAGTGTAATATATTAGATGTGATTGAGCTGGAAGAAGCGATGAAAGGAATTGACCAGGTATACCATTGTGCGGCGATCGTTACATTCAATCCCAAAAGAAAAAGAGAACTCTTTAAAATTAATATTGAGGGAACGGCAAACGTAGTAAATGCCGCACTGGATGCAGGCGTTAAAAAAATGGTTCACGTAAGTTCTGTTGCTGCATTGGGGAGGATACGCGAAAATGAACCCATCAATGAAACCATGAACTGGACAGAAGAAACCAGTAACAGCAGGTACGGGCAAAGTAAATATTTAGCTGAGCTGGAAGTGTGGCGTGGTATTGGTGAAGGACTTGATGCAGTAATGGTGAACCCTGTTTTAATTCTTGGTGCGGGAGACTGGAACGGTGGTTCCTCCCGTGTTTTCAAATCCGTGTATGAAGAATTTCCATGGTACACGGATGGCATTACAGGATTTGTGGATGTACGCGATGTGGCCAAAGCCATGATACTATTAATGGAAAGCAATATCACTGCAGAGCGTTTTATCATCAGCGCAGAAGACAGGAATTTCGGGGATGTTTTTAATTTGATCGCAAATGCATTTGGAAAAAAACCTCCACATAAAAAAGTAACGCCGGCATTGGCAAAGATGGTGTGGCGGCTGGAAGCCATAAAAAGTCTTTTTACCGGTAAAGAGCCGTTGGTGACAAAAGAAACCACTGCTACCGCGCTTGCAAAAGTGCATTTTGATAACAGTAAATTAAAAAAATTTCTTCCGGGCTTTGCTTACAGAACCATTGAAGAAACTATTACAGATACCTGTGCTGTATTACAACAAAAGCTTAACAGTCATTAATGTAAATTTGCGGCACTCCAATTCGTGTAATTGGCATAATTCGTGTTTAATAAATATCAAATGAAAAAAATCATTCCTTTTTTACTTTCAATCATAATTTCATTTCCTGTTTTTTCTCAATCCACATATTCCATCAGTGGAAAAATAATTGATGCCGAAACAAAGTTTCCTTTGCAGGCAGCATCTGTTTTTGCGCAAAACACCACCATTGGCACTGCTACAAACGCGGAAGGAAATTTTAAACTGGAATTGCCCAATGGTGGTTACGACCTGGTGGTAACCTTTACCGGCTACCAAACGGAAACAAGAAGGATCAGTAACGGGGATGCAGCGGATAAAAATATTGTGATCGAAATCAAACAAAAAGAAAAAGAATTGCAGGACGTAGTGGTAAAAGCCACTTATGAAGTGGCCGACGGCCTGGAAAAATACGGAGATTTCTTTTTAGACAATTTTATCGGTAAAACCGCCAATAGCAAACAATGCAGCATTAAAAACAAGGAAGTGCTTAAATTCTATTTTTATAAAAGAAGGAACAAGCTGAAGATACTGGCCACCGCCCCGATAGAAATTGTGAATAACGCACTGGGCTATACCATTAAATATACTTTGGATTCTTTTACACATGAATACGATACACAGGTAAGCCAGTACACGGGTTATCCTTTATTTGAAGAAATGCAACCCGCAAATGAGGAACAAAAAGCAAAATGGAATGCAGCCCGCGGGGTTGCCTACAATGGTTCTATCCTGCACTTTATGCGAAGCTTCTATCACAAAAAATTAAAAGAAGAAGGATTTGAGATCCAGTTCCTCGTCAATTTTAATGACAAGGAATCAGCCATACCCGTAAAAGATTTCTATGGCGCAATGAATTTTGCCATGGACGACAGTACCCGCATTGTGGAAGCAAAGCCTAATCAAAAAGACGTGGCGGTCATTTATAAAAATGAAGTTCCCGGCCAGCTGTACCTTGACGCTAACCCCGATGCCAACCCGAAATTTGAATTATCCGTGTTATCTTTTTTGTCCGGGGGAAGCTTCAGCATCGAACAGAACGGGTATTATTTCGATCAGCACGATATCACCATCAATAGCTACTGGGCCTGGGAAAAGGTGGGGGATATGCTACCCTATGATTATAGCCCATTGTGATCTGTAAAATGAGTGATCCGAAAAGCAGGCAATCTTACATAGTAATTGAAAAATCAGACAGCACTTCTATTGAAGTATCCGTTCGCAAAAAAGAGGCGTTCCTTTTAAGGTTTAAGTATAAAGAATGAGTTCAGGAATGTGCAGATGTGTACATTCCTTCAGTTTGAAACTTTCTTTGATCATAAAAACTGTTCGACCTGAAATTGGCACATTTGTGCATTTGCATATTTGCACATTTTATTTCCCCATCACCTTCTCCCATAACTCCGGTATCCTTTTTACCCAAACCATTTCCTTTGTTTTCGTTTTGGCATCCTGTACCGGTGAACCAAAATAAGACTTTCCGCCTTCCAGGTCTGTGATCACACCACTTTGCGCATAAATTACAGCGTTTTCTCCAATAGTAAGGGTTTTACTTACGCCCACCTGCCCCCATAAGATAACGCCATCTTTTAATGTAACCACGCCTGCAATGCCCACCTGGGCGGCGATCAGGCAATTTTTGCCGATAATGGTATCATGTCCGATATGGATCATATTATCCATCTTGGTTCCTTTGCCGATAATGGTATCATGGCTTACTCCCCGGTCGATGGTACAGCCTGCTCCAATTTCCACAAAATCTTCAATGATCACCCTGCCGCAATCGGGCATTTTTTTATACCATAATTCCCGGTTTTTTTGGGTATTGTAATAAAAGGCATTGCTGCCGATGACCGTGCCGCATTGAATGATCACTTGATCCCCAATCATGCAATGATCCATGATGGAAACATTGGGATAAATGATGCAGTTTTTTCCAATAATTACATGATTACCGATAAATGAATTTGGATAAATAAAAGTTCCTTCGCCAATAATTGCCGAATCACTGATGTTTTTTGAACTGGGTTCAAAGGGGCGAAAATGATTTATAATTTTACAATACGCTTCAAAGGGATTATCCACGATCAACAATGTTTTTCCTTCAGGAAAATCTATTGCTGCATTAATTATAATAAAAGTTGCAGCGCTGTGGATGCACTTGTCATAATATTTCGGATGATCGACAAAAACCAGGTCGCCCTTTTCTACTTTGTGAATTTCATTGATACCTGTTGTATTATCATTGCTGTTGCCAACTAATTTTGCACCGATGAATTCAGCCATCCATTGTATCGAAACCGGAGAAGGGAATTGCATAAAAAATAATTTTCAGCAAAGGTATGTTGCTTTGTGTTTACTTCATTTTTGCCCTAAAAAGGGATAAACGGGTCAAAATAGCGGGCACCGCCGGAATTATTTTAAAAATTATTTTTTTATAAAGGGAGTTAAAATGAACACTGAAAAAACCTGTTCATGACCTGTTATTAACAAAAAATATCAGTGATGCAAAAAATTAAAATTAAAATTTAATTGTTGAAAAGTATAGTAGAATCAATGCTTTCAGCGGTCATCACAAGTATTTTGTAATTCCAGGTAAAAATAAAATCTATAAAATGCATCAGTGTTAACCTGCCTACATCCTTATCATCAATGCTTCCTTATCCACAGTAATACAGGAAATGTGAATAAAAAATTTTAAAAATAATTTTCTGTTAGGGAAAATTATTTTTAATATTGTGTAGGGAATCTTGGTTCCCGGTACTTACTAACCCATCTATTATACCGAAGCCCGGCAATCAAATGCCGGGCTTTATTATTTTTATTAACCACTGTTTATTTTTTATTTTTACGGTAAATGAAAATGTACGAAGCGATAGAAAAAGATTTTATCATCAGCACCGACAAATCAAAACTGGATATTGAACTGGTGCATCATTATTTATGCAATGAAAGTTATTGGGCAAAAAATATCCCGTTAGATATTGTTGAAAAAAGTATTGCCGGATCTCTTTGTTTTGGTTTGTATCATCACGATGAACAGGCCGGCTTTGCCAGAGTAATAACTGATCAGGCCACATTTGGTTACCTCGCAGATGTTTTTATCCTGGAAAAATTCAGAGGGAAAGGATTAAGTAAATGGATGATGAAAGAAATTATGAGTCATCCTGATCTGCAGGGATTCCGGAGGTGGATGCTCGCCACCAGGGATGCACAAAAACTCTATGCACAATTCGGGTTTGAACCCCTCGATAAGCCTGAACGCATTATGCGTTTAAGTCCGTTCAACGAATACCCGGCAATATGAAGAAAGCTTCAAGTTGCGAACTTCAAGCGAGAAGCAAACGAAATCAAAAACTCTTTATAAAGTGAATACTTCACTGAATGGAAGGTTTACAACCTTGTAGCTTGCAGCTTTTACATTCGCATTCTTCTCCCCGTGACTGAAAGCTCATGGCCGTATCTGGCATCCATTGAACGGAATCCGTTATCTTGCAAAAAATAAAAATATTCTTATGCTTAAATCAATGACAGGTTTTGGAAGGGCCGAACAAACAGTAAATGAAAAAACATTTTTGGTTGAGATAAAAGCACTCAATGGAAAACAATTTGAACTGCAACTGAAATTGCCTCCTTTATTAAGACCGTATGAATTTGATATCCGTAATACCCTGCAGGAACATTTAATACGCGGCACCATCGATTGCACTGTAAACATAAAACAAAACGGGACTTCCAAACCGGTAAATATCAATACCGATTTAATTAAAGCGTATTACCAGCAGATAGAAAAACTGGCGGGTGAATTGAATATCGACACCAACTCCGTATTGAGTGCGCTGCTCCGCCTTCCTGAAGTAGTAACGCCTACCAACGACATATTAAGTGAACCCGATTTTGCAGAATTCAGTAAAGTGCTACTGGCCGCATTGAACGACCTGAACCAGCACCGGGCAGAAGAAGGAGCAGTACTCGAAAAAGACCTTAATAAACGAATCGCAAATATCAATGCAGAGGAGGAAGCGATTTTATTGCTGGAACCCAACCGGAAAAAACGGATCAAGGAAGAGATCAATCAATTACTGGATAAACACGTAGGCAAAGAAAATATTGATAATAACCGAATGGAACAGGAACTGATCTATTACATGGAGAAGATAGATATTCATGAAGAACAGATACGCCTGCGCCAGCATTGCGAATTTTTTCAATCTATTTTACAGCAACCGGATGAAGGAAAAGGAAAGAAATTATCGTTTATTTTGCAGGAAATCGGGCGTGAAATAAATACTACCGGCAGTAAAGCCTATGACGCAGATATACAAAAATGCGTGGTAAAAATGAAAGATGAATTGGAAAAAGCAAAAGAACAAATATTGAATGTATTGTAAAAATGGAAAATGGAAATTGGCAATTGACAATTGGCAATAAGCAATTGGCAATATTAACTACTTAATCAGTATGAATAAACGAAGAATATACAAACTTCAACTTTTATCATTGCTTATTGCTTATTGTCTATTGCTCATTAGTTCCTGCACCCAACTCGATGTTTTTGAAAAAGATACCATTATCCCGAAATACCGATGGCAATCAGATTTTATAATAAAGGGGAGTTTTATCATTAAGGATACCATTGCCTCATATAATATTTACCTTGTTTTGCGACATACCGACGCTTATAAATACAATAATATCTGGCTGAATATTGGGCGACAGGCTCCGGGCGACAGTTTAAACTATCAAAAAGTTGACCTTCAACTGGGAAATGACGCCAATGGGTGGGAAGGTACAGGAATGAATGATATCTGGGAAGTCAGGGTATTATTGAGCGGGGAACCCTGGCATTTTAAAAAGGCAGGGATCTATAATTACAGTATCGCCCAGATCATGAGAGATAACCCGCTTCTTAATATAATGAGTGCAGGTTTAAGGATAGGTAAAATAAAGCCCGGTTAAATAAAAATTAACAAAGTTGGCTATCACAAAACCCCTCATCTGCTCGTTTTAACAAAACAATTCTTTATTTTGCATATAATTATGAAGATGAAAACTGCCACCATTTTATTTTTTATTGTGCTTGGATATAGCGCCAATGCACAACGATACGATTATGTGCAGCAAGGAGAATTCGGCATTACAGCCGGGGCTGCTCATTATTTTGGCGACCTGAATACGAGGGCAGCCATCAACCGGCCCAAACCTGCTCTGGGCATTTTTTTTCGCAAACAATTTGGCAACTACATAGCTATGCGTGTAACTGCTCACTATGCGCAGTTGGGGTACAGCGATGTCTACAGCAAGAACGATTATCAGAAAACGAGGAACCTCAGTTTCAATACCAATATCTGGGAAATGGCCGTACAGGGTGATTTTAATTTTTTTAAATTTATTCCCGGAGACCCTGAACATCTTTTTACACCATATGTAACATTAGGTGTGGGGGTGTTTACCTATGATCCTTATGCTTACCTGGATGGAGAGAAGGAATTCCTGCGCCCGCTTGGTACGGAAGGGCAACTAACCGGGTATTTGGGCCGAAAACCTTATGGCACAATGGCATTTTGTATTCCCTTAGGTGTTGGTGTTAAATACAATATCAGTGAGAGGATAAACCTGTCATTTGAAATTACCCAGCGCTTTACCACTACAGATTATATAGATGATGTAAGTACTACCTACGCCGGTACTGGTATCAATGGGGATGCAAATAATTTTCCTGATGGCCCCAACCGTGTACCAACCACGGCCAAATTACTCCAGGACAGATCATATGAAATAGATCCTAATTTTGTATTGGGCAGGGAGGGTCGCCAACGCGGATGGAGCAAACAAAAAGACCAGTACATTATCGCAGAGATTGGCCTTTCCCTCAATATTGGCACTTACCGGTGCCCGAGCGCAAATTAACCGGTTATCTAACCCATGATTTTATTTCATACTATTGATGATATCATTCATCGGTTAACCACCATGCCTGATTGATCAATCTATAAAAATTCCATCTGAATTGAAGGCATTATATTTTTAATCTTTCATAAAATTTTCTATATTTACAGCCCCCAGCCAAACGAACTAAATTTCAGCCCGGTAATTTTCCTTCCAAAGAACAACAAAAGACAAATCCTCTTCATTCTGTGATGAGACCATAGTTTTTTAATTAGCACAAACCACTAAACTATGGCGTTCATTCGCTACTGCTTTGTTATGGCAGTAATGATCTTTTGTATGACCTGTACAAAAGCTCAAACTGTTTATTATCCCGAACAATCTTCTCAATTGCTGAAATCAACTGCTGAAGACGTGGCAATGCTTTTGCAAAAAGCCATCACCGGAAGCCATTTTTTTACCGGGGAATACAACAACCTCCCAACAACCGGAATTATTTTTATTTATGACTCAGCGATCAGCAATAACGGCTCCTGTAAAGTAGAGAGTAACGGAGCCGATTTTATTAAATTTACTGCGGCACAGGATAATGGTTTAATTTTTGGCATTTATCAATATTTGCAGCGATCAGGTTTCCGCTTCTACCAGCCCGGCAGTATCTGGGAAATTATTCCAACACTGGGTACCCCCTATAAAAATATCAATACTATTTACACGGGTAATTTTAAATACAGGAGTTGGTTCATCAGTGGCGGCCACGACCGCTGGGTAATGGACAATAATGCCAATTACGGATGGGATACTTATTTCGGTGAAAATGGCCACAATTGGGCATTGTACCAACGCCGTAATGCAATGACGGGCGACTATCGTTTTGCCGGCCACCGCGGCGATGTCATGACCGGGAATTATCTGACTGTTTTAGGAAACAATCCCTGTTATATTGCCTGTTATGACGGGTCAAGACTGGCCACTGTGCAATCCGTTCCGGATATTAACAATGCTGCTGCAATGCAACTGTGGAGTACTACTATCGGTCAACAATACACGCAGTTTAAAAATACCATCTATGGTAATACCGGTTTATACGCCAATTACTATCGTAATTTTGATTATTATTACAGCAATATCGGAATTGAAGTGCCGGATGGCGCTCATTGGGGTAACTCCAAAGATAATAGTTGCAGTAACCTCGATTACCCGTCTGAAAGTGATCAACATTTTACATTGGCCAATTTCACAGCACATCAATTAAATACCGATTACCCTGATGCACGGTTTCAATTATATGCCTACTCGGGCCATGCAGACACACCGTCTTCAGCAATTTCAATAAATAATAAAATTGATGTCCAGGTGATACCGGCTGCATTTCAAAATGAAAGCAGCACGAAGGGTTTACTAAACAGGTGGTACAGCAGAACCAATTCTATTTCCGAATATCATTACCTGAATATTCCGCAATGGGGTGGAGAAACACCCATGTTTTATGTGGCGGATATGAAAACAACCCTGCAAAGAGCAAAAGAAAAAAACAATCAGGGAATCATATGGGAAGCCTCCCCGGCAAAATTTGCGAGTCTTCCTTTTTTACTGGCGGCAAATAATAATTTAAAAGACAATACCCCTGTCGACAGTACACTGCATCATTTCTGTGATGAAATGTTTGCTGAAGCCGGCAACAGCGTGTATGCATTGCTGCAGTTATGGAGTGATGATAAAACCATTTCCATGGGCGATTTTATCCCGGACAATAAATACAAGATCCCGCTGTACCTGCAGTTATTAAATAATGCCGCCCAGCAAACAAAAAATGCTTCAATAGTTGTGAAAGAAAGAATACGGGAACTAAAAGCATATCTGCATTACATGATCCTCTATTACAACTGGTTGTTTGATCAGAGAACACCACCTGAAAAAGCAGGAGATGCAGGAACGCTTTGTGTATACCTTGCCAGGATAAATAAACTGCAATTGGTAAACAGTTATTTTTTGATCGCGGACATTACCAGTCGTTATGCGGTCACGGATAATTTTTATCACCAATATAATGTTGGGAACGGAAGCGCTTACCTGAACGGCTACCTGCCTTTAATGACAGCGGAAGAAATTGATAACGATTTTCAGCGTGACATCAGTAACAAGGGCCATCTTGTAGCTGAATACAACCTGGAATCAGCTGCAATGATCAAAGAACAATTTACTGGCGGTAACCTTAGTCCGCTTAAAAAAATAAGCGTACAAATCAGTTATACCAATGGTGCCAGCTATCCCAACAGGTGCGAGTTTTATATTGATGCCCCTTCATCCGGAAATTTCAGCATAGCCTACACACCACATTTTGATATGCCGGGCAAGGGGTATATTAATTTTACGGTAGAAGCAACAGATAAGGCCCTGCAGGTAATAAAGGATTTTTCTTTTGATAATAACGGCGGCCCGGGCATATTGAATATCGATTTGCCGGCAGCCGGTACCTATAAACTTTCCGTGGTTTCAAAATACAAATCATCTGTTGACCTGGTGATCACCGGCAATGGTAATTATTTTTACAAAAACGGCCCGTTCCTCGGCAATAAAACCGAAAATTACAGGGCCAACCTGCTCAGCCTGCCCGGGTATTTTCATGTACCCGTTAACGTAAGTAAGCTGTTTTTCAGCATCAATAACTCCAACCCGGGCGGCACTGGTTTTGCCCCGGCTGAAGATATCAGTAAGGCCTTTGTTATAAAAGACAATAACGGCAATACAGTAATGCCGCGTCTGGTCACCCCCGGGGATTCTGCTTTGTTTTATTTGGAAGTGCAGGCCGGAAGCAATAATACATTCTGGCAGGTGTATAAGATGGAGCAATATGATCTGTGCTTTGCCAATATCAGCAACCTGCAATGGTATGCAGAACGAAAGCCCTGCAGCAATGCAAACTTTACTGCTGCTGTGGTGAATAAAAACGGGAATTGTATCACGCAGTTAACGGCCTCCTCCGGCGCGGACAACCTGCAATGGGAAGTGTATGATGCAGGGCGTTGGTTTAAGTTCGAAAACAAAACGGTTGTAGAATTGCCCGATTACAGCTCTCCCAATGCCATCGTAACATTAAAAAACGGGAGCAACTGCACGGTTACAAAAAGAATCGGTGATGACGAAAAGTTTGTACGTGCCAAAGAAGCCTGTGCCAGCGGTGCTGCACTGCCATATGTTTCTGCGAAACCCATTTTGTATCCCAACCCATCCAATGGTATTTTCAATTGTTTGCAGAATGATGCCGTGCTTATTGCTGATGAGATCAGCATTACCAATGCACAGGGCGTATTGGTGGGCAGGTTTAAAACTGCAAGGCAGATCGATATCAGGCAGCTTGCAGCCGGCGTGTATTGGTACCGTTTATTTGTTAAGGGAGACATCTTTTCCGGAAAACTGGTAAAGTTCTGATGATGCATACATCTCCGGATAATTAATTAATTCTGCTTACATTCAGATATCTAAATACCCGGATCCATGCGCTTTAATTCCACGCAAAAAAGATTTTTACTTTTTATTCTTGGAATAATTGCTTTATCAGCTTTGGTATATTACCTGGCATTTATTGTTCCGGGTATCGGCCAGTATGTGTATGTGGCTGTTTTAGGAATTGTTTGTGTCTTTGTGTTATATGTAACAGTGATGCCATTGCTCAGCTTTTTATCTGAACGGGCTGAAACCATTTTACATGTATACCTGGATGAAAGTGGAAAAGGCATTCATATATTTTCCGCTTATTCCGTATCCAGGTATAAAATTTTCAGGCCGCCGGTGAGGTATATCCAGCATTATTTTATCATCACAGCAACGGGTAAACTTTTTTATAAAATTCTTTTCAGCCATGAACAGCAGCCGGTTGCCGGGGAAAGCGGGTATACCGGGTATGCTTCTTTTGAAATAAGTGTATTACATAGCGAATCACTTCGGCTATCGATGGAATCATTTTCTCAAAAAGCAAAAATGAAACTTGGGTTGGGAAAACAAATCGGCCAAAGCGATAAAGATCATTATACTATTCACCAGGGAGATCATATAATAGAAATAAAAAAATTCAAAGGAGGTTTTGATGATGTGTTTAAAGTAACCTGTTGCCTCACTGATTCAAAAAATATGCTCTGGAGAAGGAAAATATAGAGCAACCTGCACTTTTAAAGAAAAAACAGGGCCAAAATTAAGATTTCCCTCAAATCACTTTTTCCCGCTAAATTTTATTACTTTTGCAGCCCAAAGTCACGCTCTGAGCGTGACTACTCATTTTTAGTGTTTTATGAGCCTCAAGGACAAAATAGATATGCAGCGTTTGCCGAGCCACATTGCCATAATAATGGATGGTAACGGGAGGTGGGCAAAGGAAAAAGGGGAGGATCGCCTTTTTGGCCATTTACACGGAGTAGAAAGTGTCAGGAATATTGTTGAAGGTTGTGCTGAATTGGGGATAAAATATCTTACGTTGTATGCATTCAGCACCGAAAACTGGGACAGGCCGCAATACGAAGTTTCGGGCCTGATGGAATTATTAGTGGATACAATTCGTAAAGAAGTTCCCACTCTTAATAAAAATAATATACAGCTTCATGTTATCGGAGATGTGGATATGTTGCCGGAAGCCGCAAAAAAAGAGCTAAAAGATGCCCTGGAAGAAACTGCTGTTAATACGGGGCTAAATCTTATAATGGCATTGAGTTATAGCAGCCGTTGGGAGATCGGCAATGCAGTAAAGCTGATTGCCAGAGCCGTAAAGGATGATCAATTGCAACCGGGAGATATCACGGAGAAAACCCTGCAGCAATATTTAACCACCAGCCATTTTCCTGATCCCGAGTTAATGATAAGGACCAGTGGGGAATTCCGCATAAGCAACTTTTTGCTGTACCAGCTTGCCTATGCAGAGTTATATTTTACAAATACGCTTTGGCCCGATTTCAGGAAGGAAAACTTATATGAAGCGATCCTTGATTACCAGGGCAGGGAACGCCGGTTTGGAAAAACCGGGGAACAGATAAAAGAGGGGGATTCTACCAATTCGTAGGGTTTAGTTGCCCCTTTAGGGGCGGAAGGAGTATGTTTAACAAATAGTTTTCATTATTGGGCTTAATTTGCCGCACGTAAAAAAACCAATTGATGCACCGGATCTACAAAAGAATTTTTTTTATTGCAGCCATTCTATTTACCAGCCAGTTTGTTATGGCCCAGGATACCGATACCACCGGCGTATCCGTTGACCCGGTATTGCAGGATATCTTCAAATCAAAGTTTCCCAAAGAATACACTATCGCCGGTATAACCGTTACCGGGAGCAAGTCTTTTGATGCCAATCTTATTATTTCTATTTCCGGCATTGCTGTAGGTGATAAGGTACAGATACCCGGAACGGACGTATTTGGAAAAGCCATTTCAAAATTATGGCGGCAGAGTCTTATTTCCGGCATTGAAATCTCATTTACAAAATTAGTAGGCAGGAACCTCTATTTGGAATTTGCCATTTCTGAAAGGCCACGACTGGCTGATTATAAATTCATCGGAATAAAAAAAGGAGAAAAGGATGACCTGATTACAAAAATGGGACTTTCAAAAGACCGTGTGGTAACAGAAAATATGAAACTAAGTGCAGTAGAAGTGATTCGTAAATTTTATTACGATAAAGGATATCGTAATGTGGATATTCAGTTAAAAGAGGAAAATTCACTGGCCATGAGCAATGCCATTGCCCTTACTTTCATCATTGATAAAGGGAAAAAAGTAAAAGTGAATTCAATAAGTTTCAACGGTAATAATAATGTTGCTGAAATGAAACTGAAAAAACAAATGAAGGGTACAAAAGAAATGACAAGGATTACTTTATTCCCTATTGAAGTGCAAAATCCTTATGGAGATTCAACATCAAAGATGACCTTCAAACAATATATTAATGATGCAGGTTTTCTTTCTATATCAAAAACAAAAGAATACCTCGATCCTTATTTCAGGTTTAAATTGTTCAGCTCAGCGAAATTCAGCGAAAAAAAGTATGAAGAGGATAAGGAACGTGTGGTAGAATATTATAACTCGCAGGGATACCGGGATGCAGTACTTCTTGGTGATACATCCGTGTATGACGAGAAGGGTAACCTCAATCTTTTTCTAAAAATAAGTGAAGGGAGTAAATATTATTTTGGCGATATTACCTGGAGAGGCAATACAAAATATAGTGATTCTATCCTTAATCTTTTCCTGGGAATAAAAAAAGGCGATACCTACAATTTAGGATTGTTAAATAAACGATTGGGTAAAGAGGTTTCTGCCGAAGGCGGTGATATCAGCAGTCTTTACATGGATGACGGGTATCTTTTCTTCAGGATCGAACCTGTTGAAACAGCCATTAATAACGACAGCATTGATTATGAAATAAGAATGACCGAAGGGCCGCAGGCGGTGTATGGCAATATTACGATCTCGGGAAATGACAAAACAAAAGATTATGTCATTCGTCGTGAACTGAGAACGATACCCGGTGAAAAATTCAGCCGCCAGGATATCATCAGAACCCAAAGAGAACTGGGACAGCTTGGATTTATCAATGCAGAAAAAATTGTTCCGAACGTAGTACCTCATGCCGAAGACGGAACGGTAGACATCAATTGGGCCATAGAAGAAAAATCTGCCGACCAGCTGGAACTATCTGCAGGATTTGGAGGAGGCATCGGGTTGACGGGCACTTTAGGTATTACCTTCAATAATTTTTCGATCAAAAATATTACGAAGAAATCTTCCTGGGATCCGTTGCCTTCCGGTGATGGGCAAAAACTATCAGCAAGGATACAATCAAATGGTAAGGCATTCCGTTCTTACAGTTTCTCTTTTACCGAGCCCTGGCTTGGAGGTAAAAAGCGTAATTCCTTTACCGTGGCATACTCTAACACAAAATATGCAAATGCGTATGATGCCACCGGTATCTATTGTAAAGTTTGTGGCGACACTTCATACATAAAAACAAGTAATATCAGTGTATCACTGGGTAAACAATTAAAATGGCCCGATGATTTCTTCAATCTTATTTATTCTCTAAATGTTCAGAAATACAAGCTGGTAAATTATTCAAATATTTTCCAGGGATTAAGTAACGGAACTTCCACCAATATCAGTTTAAAGATCTCACTGGTTCGTAATTCTGCAGGGCCAAATCCCATCTTCCCTACCAGTGGCTCAAACTTTTTATTGAGCGGACAATTTACGTTGCCTTATTCACTATTGGGTATTAAGGATGGTGCAGAAAATCAATACAAGCTGCCCGAATTTCATAAATGGCGCTTTAACGGGGAGTGGTATACGCCGATCGGGGTGGCAAGAGGAGCAGATAAAAATAAACAGTTCATTTTAAAGGTGGCTGCAAAATATGGTTTTATCGGAAAATACAACAGCGACCTGAATATATCTCCGTTTGAACGCTTTCAACTGGGAGATGCCGGCTTAAGCAACAACTTTGCTTTATTGGGTTATGATATTATTGCGCATCGTGGTTATCCTGTTTATCAAAGTTCTGATCCTAAGATCAACCCGGATGGGATTACTCCAACACAATTCTTTACAATTTTCAATAAATATACTATGGAACTGCGCTATCCGTTCAGCACAAATGCCAGCAGTACCATTTATGGTTTGGCATTTTTTGAAGCGGCAAACGGATGGTATGATTTTAAAAGCTATAATCCTTTTCAATTGCGTCGCTCTGCAGGTATAGGCATGCGTTTCTTCCTGCCGATGTTTGGATTGCTAGGCTTTGATTATGGGATAGGTTTTGACAGGTACAACTCCACCACAGGACTCAAGGGGGCGGCCAAGTTTACGTTCATGTTAGGACAGGAACCAGAGTAAAAAATATTTTATTTCTTTACTGGTTAAGTTGTTTATTTGTAAAAAAAAAAAATGAGAAAGATCTTCCTTCTTGTCACTTGCTTTTCACTGCTTACCCTGGCAGGTACGGCACAGCGCTGGGCTGTTATTGATTCTAAATATATCCTGGAAAAATTACCGGAATATAAAGCAGCCCAAAAGAAACTGGATCAATTCAGTGAACAATGGCAGCAGGAAGTAGAGCAAAAGCAGGCCGCCATGGATAAGATGTATAAAGATTATGACGCAGAACAGGTGATGCTGAGTGATGTATTAAAAAAGAAAAGAGAAGACGAACTGTATAATAAGGAAAAGGAATTACGCGACCTGCAAAAAAAACATTTTGGTTTTGAAGGCGACTTGTTTAAAAAAAGACAGGAGTTGATCAAACCAATACAGGACAGGGTTTACAATGCCGTACAAAAACTGGCTGTGGAACAACATTATGATATTATATTAGATAAAAGTGAAGGAATTACTGTTATCTTTGCCGACCCAAAGCTGGACAGGAGTGAAGATGTATTAAGAAACCTGGGTGTTAAATAAATTATAAATACATAGTTGCAAAGCAGCTAAAACCATTTAAAAACAAACTAATAAACATTAAAACAAAAATGAAAAAGTTAATCGTAGCAGGTGTAATGGCGTTAGGAATTATTTTTAGTGCCTCAGCACAAATCAAGATCGGGTTTATTGATACTGACGAATTGATCGGTGTAATGCCGGAAGCAGCAAAGGCGGATACCGAATTGAAAGAATACCAGGCCTCGTTGGTACAACAAGGTCAGGACATGGGTAAAGCAGCTGATGATAAAGCCGCCCAGTTTGTTAAGGATTCAGTGAAAATGACTCCTACAATGAAAGAAATAAAAAAAGGAGAACTATTAAAGATGTACCAGGATGTACAAAACTGGAATCAAACTGCCCAGGATCTGTACAATAAAAAAGCACAGGATAAAATTACACCTATCCGTACAAAAGCATTAGATGCTATTACAGCTGTGGCAAAAGAAAGGAATTACGGATATGTTATTGATGTGTCTACCAATGTTCTTTTGGTAAAGCCTGCAGGCGACGACCTGATGCCGTTTGTTAAAGCTAAACTGGGTATTAAGGACATTCCGAAAACAACGACCCCTGGCAAACCGAATCAATAATTATTTTATTAAATAAACAAATGCCTCCCGATACATCGGGAGGCTTTGTTATTTTTGACAAATGATTAAACAACCCATCGGTGTATTTGATAGTGGTTATGGCGGCTTAACTATTTTAAAAGAAATCACCTCCAGGCTTCCGCAGTACGATTATTTATACCTCGGAGATAATGCCCGGGCTCCGTATGGGCCCAGGAGTTTTGATACCGTTTATGAATACACGCTGCAATGTGTGCAATGGTTCTTTAAGCAGGGTTGCTCCCTGGTCATCCTTGCCTGCAATACGGCTTCAGCCAAGGCCCTTCGTACAATTCAACAAAAAGACCTTCCGGATATGGATCCCTCGAAAAGAGTGTTGGGGGTCATTCGCCCTACAACTGAGCTCATTGGTAAATTCACTAAATCGAATAATGTAGGAATATTGGCAACTACGGGAACGGTTCAATCCAATTCTTATCCGATAGAGATCGAAAAATTTTATCCGGAAATAAAAGTTTACCAGGAAGCCTGCCCGATGTGGGTACCCCTGGTAGAAAATGACGAGCACCATTCGCCAGGCGCAGATTATTTTATAAAAAAACACATGGATAATTTACTGGTTCAATCCAACAAGATCGATACCATACTATTGGCGTGTACGCATTATCCTTTATTGATGGATAAGATCAGGCAATTTTCCCCCGCGGGTATAACCATATTGCCTCAGGGCGAAATAGTTGCTGAAAGCCTGCAGCATTACCTGGCCAATCACCCTGAAATAGAGGAGAAATGCAGCAAAAACGGCAAATACTCCTTTTATACAACTGATTCAACTGAAGATTTCGATAATCATGCTGCCATTTTTTTCGGGAAACCAGTTAAATCAAGTCATTTGGCCCTATAAGTCCAAAAAAACTGCCAACTGCCAACTGTCAACTGCCAACTTTCCCCTACCTTTGCCGTCCTTTCACAAACAGCAGGGATGGTGCCTTGGTGTGTGTAACAAAAACGGATCAGGAAATTAATTTGTAAAAGGAAAAAATTTAATAAAATGCCAGGTAAAAAAAGAACCTATCAACCACACAAACGCCGCAGAAAATCGGTGCATGGTTTTCGTCAGCGTATGCAAACTGCCAATGGCCGTAAAGTATTGGCAAGCCGCAGGAAAAAAGGACGTCATAAACTGACCGTTTCCAGCGAACATGGTGATAAGAAATAAAACATGGGAACGCCTGTTTCAGCGTCCCCGTTAAAATAATTCAGTCCTGCTTATCGGCAGGACTTTTTAATTTTGAGTTATTGGAAAATAATCAACGATACACACTTTCGAAACAGGAAAGGCTTAAAAGCAGGAAAACAATTGAACAATTGTTCAAAGAAGGGAAGTCGTTTTCCAATTTTCCATTCAGGGTATTGTGGATGTACCAGGTCACCGCATCTCCTGCTTTACAAACAGGCTTTGCCGTGAGCAATAAACATTTTAAAAAAGCAGTTGACCGGAACCGGGTTAAACGGTTAATGAAAGAAGCTTACCGGCTACAGAAAAATGAGCTGAAAGAAAAACTGGAAAAACAACAAAAGCAATTGGCTGTTTTTTTTATTTACCTGGGGAATGAACTGCCGCAATACCAGTTGCTTTTCGAAAAAACCGGTACGGTGCTAACAAGGTTAATAAAAATTATTGATGAAAACAGCCTGGCTCATACTTAGTTTTCCTTTTATTGTTTTAATAAAACTATACCAATGGATCATTTCTCCCTGGATGGGGCAGAAATGCCGTTATACACCCACCTGTTCGCAATATGGCATCGAAGCATTAAAAAAATACGGCCCGGTAAAAGGATTGTGGCTTACTATAAAAAGAGTGGCGAAATGTCATCCCTGGGGCGGACATGGATATGATCCGGTGCCGTGATGGATTTAATATATTTAATGATTTAATGGTTAATAATTCACAGGCTGCTGATAACCCTTAAACGTTTTAAACCTTTAAACCTTGTAACTCTTAGTACTCATATTCGTATTCGTAAGTATTTACAGTTTTTTCTCCTGAAGGGCTTAGGGATGAAATGATCTCTTTCTTCAGTAATCCTTTTGCATCATATTGATACACGATACTGGATGCATATTCCCCTTTATTTACAGATGCAATTAATTTTCCTTTGGCATTGTAAGTATATTGGCTGGTAGATTTTTTTTCGCCTTGTACGGGGATAGAATAAGAACTGGTCAATTGTCCCTTTGCATTGTAAATATACCTGGTCACGGTTCCATCGGGGATGGTATGGCTCAATTGGTTTCCCTTTTTATCATAGCTATCTGTAACTTTCATGCCAAACTCTGCATCCGTATTTACAGATGTACTGCTCCCGTCAGACTTATAAGTGAAAACTGTTTTGTCCATTTCTTTTCCATCAGGGAAAAACCTGCTCACAGTTAATGGCTGTAGCTTTCGGTTATAACCTATCACTTTATATGACCTGCGGTCGCCATTTTCAGAATATGCTGTATCATCACCATTTTCATTGTAAAACCAGGTTGTAATAAGGGGATGGTCTTCACCCTGCTCCACGCTGCGTACAGTGATCTTTTTTATTTTATTATTTTTTATTTCCGATCTCCCGGGTACTTGTGCAAGGCCATTCCCTGCAATACTAAGTAATACCATTACGACAATATAGTGCATTGACATATACATTTTATTTATAGTTACAAGGTAATCCAAAAAATAAAAAACTGCAACCATTATGATTGCAGTTTTTTTATCTGAAGTTCAAAGCTTAATAGTAGTAATACTGTTGTAGTGAGATCATTTTTACAACGATGCCGGGTAAAGGAATGAAGTTGACCCCTTAGCTAAAAACTAATGTCTGTCAAATAATTTTATTACATAGCAAAACGCTCGGCCACTTTATTCCAGTTCACTACATTCCAGAATGCAGCCAGGTAATCTGCACGGCGGTTCTGATAATGTAAATAATAAGCGTGTTCCCAAACATCACAGCCTAAAATGGGTGTGCCTTTTACTTCTGCCACATCCATCAGGGGATTGTCCTGGTTGGGAGTTGAAGAAATTTCCAGTTTACCATCTTTTACTAACAGCCATGCCCAACCGCTTCCAAATCTTGTCATCCCGGCTGCAGCAAATTTTTCTTTGAATGTATCAAACGAACCAAATGCCGTATTGATGGCATCCGCTAATTTACCAGAAGGAGTGCCACCCATATTTGGCCCCATGCTCTCCCAGAAAAAACTGTGGTTCCAGTGGCCACCGCCATTATTACGGACCGCTGGGCTGATACTGCCCGCAGCTGCGACCAGCTCTTCTATGGTCTTATTTTCATTTGGCGTACCCGCAATGGCTTTATTCAGGTTATCTACATAGGCCTGGTGGTGTTTGCCATGGTGTATTTTCATTGTTGTTGCGTCAATATGCGGTTCCAATGCTTCATGTGCATATGGAAGAGCCGGAAGTGTAAATGCCATAATGTATAAATTTTATTTTTTTATGAAACTATTATGAAATGCCGGTAGCAAATTTACGTTAACTATTTTCTTAACTGAATTAAAATGAAGCAAATTGTAATGCTGTTTTTTACGTTTTCGGGAATTTCAGGTGTTTCTGCACAAGATCCATCGGAAAAAATTATGCCAAATATCCCTGAGCGCTTACCCGTGATCAGCAAAAACGTAAAAAACGACTCCCTGCAGGTAAAAGAAAAATATTTTGCCGCCATCATACCCAATCCGGCCAGGAACAAGGTTGAAATTGAAGTGAAAGGATTTGAGAAGGGCTTTTTACAGGTGCAGATCTTTGATGCCCGTGATAATAAGTTAAGGGATGATAAACGGCTTCTCGTAAGCGGTAATGAAATGATCCAGGTAATGTTTTCCCTGCAACCGGGGCTTTATATTTTGCTATTAAAACAAAATAAAAAAACGCTGAAAAAAAACCTGGTCGTTCACTAAACTATCTTCTTGTTTTAAAAAAATCTTTCATTAAACGGGCTCCTTCTTCTTTTAAAATGCCATTTATCAATATGGTTTTGGGATGAAAAGGATTTTTATCTCCGGCAGTTTTCCGGTAACCGTTTTTTTCATCATCGGCACCATATATTATCTTCCCGATCTTGCTCCAGAATAATGCGCCGCAACACATCAGGCAGGGCTCCACGGTTATATAAATGCTTGCTTCAGGCAAATATTTACTTCCCAGGAAATTGAAAGCAGTGGTCAATGCCAGGATCTCGGCATGAGCCGTACTGTCATTTAATAGTTGTACCTGGTTATGCCCCCTTGCAATCACCTTGCTGTTCATCACTATGATGGCACCCACCGGTACTTCCCCGGCATCAAAAGCTTTTTTGGCTTCATTCAGTGCCTGTTGCATGTACTGTTCATCGGTCATACTGAAGTATTTTTGGCGAAGAGGTCAAAGAGAAATCTTCTTTTCTCTTTTTCTCGTTTATACGCTTAGCCAATTTTTTCTCTTTTAATCTTTTAGCTAATTCTTTTATCTTGTCACAAATTTAACTGTAATGTCAGATATAAACTCCCTTTTACAGATGCGCCGCTACTTTGATAGTGGTGTCACCAAGACCTATGCCTTCCGCAAACAGCAATTGCTAAAGTTAAAAGCTGGGATCAGTAAATATGAGCAGGCTTTACACGATGCTCTTTATACCGACCTTAAAAAAAGTGCAGAAGAATGCTGGGTAACCGAAACAGGTTTTGTCATGGCGGAGATCAACAACGCTTTAAAGAGCCTGAAAAAATGGATGCAACCAGAACCTGCTTCCACCAACCTGTTGAACCTTCCTTCTAAAAGTTATACGATCACGGAACCACTGGGTGTGGTATTGATCATCGGCCCCTGGAATTATCCCCTGCAATTATTATTTACACCATTGGTAGGAGCCATCGCTGCGGGGAATTGCGTGGTGCTCAAAGCTTCGGAGTTCTCTCCTGCATCTACTGCTGTAATGCAACAGATCATTGACGAAACATTTGAAAAACAATATATACAATTAATGAGTGGTGATGGAGCAACGGAGATCCCTGCGATGATGAACAACTTCACTTTTGAGCATGTATTCTATACCGGTAGTACGGCGGTAGGAAAGATAATTTATAAAATGGCTGCCGAAAGGCTTGTCCCGGTAACTTTGGAATTGGGAGGAAAAAGCCCCTGCGTGGTGGAATCTGATGCCAATATTAAAGTGGCTGCAAGGCGTATTGCCATGACGAAATATTCCAATGCGGGCCAGATGTGTGTGGCCCCGGATTATGTGCTGGTACATGAATCCAAAAAAGAGGCACTGATAGCAGCCCTGAAAAGTACCATTGGGAAATTCTTTGGCGAAAAAGCAGAAGAGAGCTATAACTATTCAAAGATGATCAATGAAAAACAATTTAACCGCGTAGCCGCTTACCTGCAACAGGGAAAAATTGTTCATGGCGGAAGAACGGATGCATCAAAATTATTTATTGAACCAACTGTATTAACAGATGTTCCTTTGGATTCACCGGTGATGCAGGATGAGATATTTGGCCCGCTATTACCCGTGATATCTTTTGCTACAGCTTCAGAAGCGAGGCAGATCATTGCCAGCCATCCCAACCCGCTGGCCTTTTATATTTTCACTTCTTCCTCGCGTAAAGAGGCGGAATGGCTTGACAGCGTTGCATTTGGCGGCGGCTGCATCAATAATGCAAGCTGGCATTTAACCAATCATCACCTGCCTTTTGGTGGAAGGGGCTTTAGCGGAACGGGGCATTATCACGGTAAATATTCTTATGAAACTTTCAGCCATAAAAAAGCGATCATGAAAACCCCCACCTGGTTTGACCCAAATATCAAGTATCCGCCGTTTAAGGGAAAGATGAAATTGTTTAAGTTGGTGATAAGGTAAATTCTTAAAGAAAGTACAAAGGATAGTATAGATTTTCCGTGAATATTATTATCTTAGTAGGACAAAAATCTATTCATTAAAGAATCCGTCATTTGAATAGAGATCTCAATAATTTTCCCACAAAGGCTCAAAGCACACAAAGCCTCTTAACATTGTACCCGTATGATTGAAAACGAACTGGCAACAATTGCTGTTGATATTTGTTATAAAATACACACTACTCTTGGCCCTGGGTTATTGGAAAGTGTATATGAAGCAGCATTTGCTTACGAATTAGAAAAAAGAGGGATACCTTATTTACGCCAGCAGGATATATCGGCATATTATGAAGGAATTTTTCTGGATGTTGGATTTAGGGCAGATATTATTATGGGTGGAAAATTATTGATAGAATTAAAATCTGTTGAACATTTGGAAAAAGTACACCATAAAACTGTCTTGACATATTTACGGCTTACAGAAATTAAGTTAGCTATTCTTGTTAACTTTAATGTTAATCTTATTAAGGAAGGAATTCATAGAAAAATTAACGGAGAATTATTTTAATTTTCTTTGTGTTCTTCGCGCCTTTGTGGGATAAAAAAATGCAACAAAAGAAACAATACTCATGGGTAAAACGGGTTTTTATCACTGTTTTTGCATTGATAATTGTATTCTTTTCCTATGTAGAAATTGCAAACCGAAATTCAGTAAATATGACATACCGGCAAAAGGTTTTGAAAGCGATCTATCCTGCATTTGTATGGTGGTCTAAGTTCAGGGGGTCAAAGATAAAAACACTTTCCAATGAAAAAGCAGCACCGATTATTTCCTTTTATTCCCTGCAGCATACATTGAATAACGGAACAGTTTTTAATTTTGCACAACTCAAAGGCAAGAAAGTACTCCTGGTAAATACTGCATCGGATTGCGGCTATACCGGTCAATATGAGGAATTGGAAAAATTATACCGGCAGTATCAGGATAAATTAGTGATGATCGGTTTCCCTGCAAACGATTTTAAAGAGCAGGAAAAAGGAACTGATGAAGCTATTGCAAAATTCTGTAAAGAAAATTATGATGTAACTTTTTTATTAATGAAAAAAAGTAGCGTGGTAAAGGGAACAACACAAAACGAAATATATAAATGGCTTACCGATTCCACAAAAAATGGCTGGAACGATCAGCAGCCCACCTGGAATTTTTGTAAATACATAGTGGATGAAAACGGCCACCTGACGCATTTCTTTTCCTCTTCCATAGAGCCGGAGAGCAAAGAAATCATTAATGCAATAAACGATCGCTGATCTTTTAAACTACTACCAATCGGTGAAATCAGCATAATTCATTTTTTAATCAGTGTTTTATATTATGCCGGGCACTTTTCATGGTAATTCACCAACTCGATGGGCGTTTTTTCAAATTTATATCCTGAGTAGTTGACCACAATTTCATCCAACACTTCATTTATTTCTTCTACGGTTTTAAGGGTAACCAGTTTGTAGCGATATTCTTTGATATTGGGCATGCCTTTTAAATAGTTGGCATAGTGGCGACGCATTTCAAAAATACCCACCACCGGCCCTTTCCATTCATAAGACTTATGCAAATGTTTTTTGCAAACGGCTACCCGGTCTTCAATGGTAGGAGGTGACAAATGCTCACCCGTTTCCATAAAATATTTTATTTCATTGAATATCCATGGATAGCCAATGGCAGCACGGCCGATCATGATGCCATCAATGCCGTATTTGTTTTTATACTCCAGCGCCTTTTCGGGGCTGTCAATATCACCGTTACCGAATATGGGTATCTGTATTCGTGGATTGTTTTTCACTTTACCGATCAGTTCCCAGTCTGCATGGCCCTTGTACATCTGTGTTCTTGTCCGGCCGTGAATGGCCAGGGCTTTAATACCTACATCCTGTAAACGCTCGGCCACTTCTTCAATATTCTTTGTATTGTCATCCCATCCCAACCTTGTTTTTACAGTAACGGGCAATGAAGTAGACCTTACCACGGCGGAGGTTAGACGAACCATCAGGTCAATATCTTTCAGCACCCCCGCGCCGGCGCCTTTAAGCGCCACTTTTTTTACGGGACAACCAAAATTGATATCAAGGAGATCAGGGTTGGTAACATCAACAATTTTTGCGGCCAGGGATAAACTTTCTTCATCACCGCCAAAGATCTGGATACCCACCGGTTTTTCATAATCAAAAATGTCTAATTTTTTCCTGCTCTTGATGGCATCACGGATCAGTCCTTCACTGGAAATGAATTCAGTGTACATAAGGTCGGCCCCATGGTCTTTGCACACCGCACGGAAAGGCGGGTCGCTCACATCCTCCATGGGAGCAAGCAACAGCGGAAAATCCGGTAATTGTATGGGGCCTATCTGGGGCATTTTATTTTTTTAAACTTCAACCCGATGTATATTGCGGTGCAAATTTACAACTAATCGGCTAAGCGCATGCAATACAGGAGTGTAAAAGGTTTTTCGGGATGGGGCCAACTGGGTATCCTGTGCGCATTTTCGGGATTGGGATTTATACTTGCTGCAGTGGCACAATTAGGGATTGTCATGCAATTGATGCCTTCGGGCCTGCCACCGGATAAGATGGCGGATGACATGCTAAAGGTATTGATGAAACCAGAAAATACCGGCTATGCGAGACTGTTACAGGTATTGAGTACTTTTTTTCTGTTTTTTGTTCCCGCAATATTGTATTTGTTGGTTTGTCATGGCAAAAATAAGTTCTGGCTGGGATTCAATAAACGTATCAATATCTGGCAGATCCTGATCGGTTTCGTTCTCATTTTTATTGCCAATATTATTGCAGAACCTCTGGCAGAGATCAGCAAAAACATGCTTGCCCACGCACCCCATTTAAATGCCATGGCTCAACGAATGGAAGATACCTATAGTGACCAGGTAGCGGCCATAAGTAATTTAAAAAGCTGGTCCGAATTTTTTATGGCACTCGTGATCATGGCTTTTTTTCCGGCCATGTTTGAAGAAATATTTTTCAGGGGGGCCTTACAGAATTTACTGGTGCGCTGGTGGAAGGTGCCATTGGCCAGCATTATCGTTACATCGGTATTGTTCAGTCTCATTCATATGTCGATCTATCTTTTTTTGAGCAGGGTGGTACTTGGTTTTGTTTTGGGATTCATGTACCAGCGCTGTAAAAATATATGGGTGAATATTATGGCTCATTTTTTAAATAATACCGTGGTGCTGGTTCAATTATTCTGGATGTCCAGGCATAGTGATAAAATAGAGCCGGATAAGCTGGACCTGGGTGTTTCATGGTGGGTGGGGTTGATCGCGCTTGCTTTTACCATCGTTTTTTTTCTTCTTTTTGAAATGGTTTCTCGTAAAAACAGGAAGGTGGTTGAACTGGAAGAAATGCAACTCTATGAAAAAGCTTATCCCTTTCATTCTTTTACCGGAACAAAAAATGAATAAGACTTGGCGCTGAATCTTCAAACATTTAAAACACGCACTTTAACGGCAATAGGGTTTGCTGCGGTTATGCTTGTGGGTTTGCTTTGGAATTTCTGGAGCTTTTTGATATTGTGTACGATTATACATTTTGGTTGCTGGTACGAGTTTGTAAAATTGTTGAAGAAGATCTACGGTGTAAAATATTTGCCATATTGCCTGTTCGGGCTTGTTTACATCAGTATGCCCGTCATCATGTTATTGAATCTTTATTTGAATGCGATCGATGGGATGAGTCATTCACCAGGTTGTTTGACGCAGTCCAATCAGGTATATACTTACACATCCCATTTACCGGTTCTTGCAATAAAACCGGCTTTTATTATTTTCTCCATCTGGATAAATGATACGATGGCTTATATCGTTGGTTCATTAATTGGTAAAAACCCTCTTTCAAAAATTTCGCCTAAGAAAACATGGGAAGGGACAATCGGAGGTATTCTTATAACTATAATAATTGCAGCTATTATTTCAAAAATTGTTATGGATGAGTTTTGTGCAGGCTGGATATTGATTGCAGCCATTTCAGCTATTTTTGGCACATTCGGCGACTTGTTGGAAAGTAAAATAAAAAGGATGGCGGATGTAAAAGACAGCGGCTCCTTCCTGCCCGGCCATGGCGGATTTCTGGACCGCTTTGATTCTTTGCTGGTGGCCACGCCATTTGTTTGGCTGTATGTAAAAATATTTCTTTAACCCTGCCTACCGGCAGGCAGGCCCGACAGGGTTAGAGAAACTTGCATTAACCGGATTAATATATTATCTTAAAAAAAATTATCCGCATGAAAAATTTCAACATCATATTATTGCTGATATTGTTTACCGGTTGCAACAATGATCAAAAAAAATTCTCCGAATCTATTTCTCAAAAGGATTCTGCTGCTAATAATAACACCCAACAATTAACTGTTAATCCTGCTCCTGTTTTTTCTTTAGGCTCATTTGATAAAAATACTACGCCCTTAAAAGATAGTGTTAAAGGGGATAAAATTATTGATGGAGCAACCTGGACAGATGCCGAGGGCGAAAACACGGTGTTGCTTGCACAAACATACAACGATATGGTAAATGGCATGCAAAACCAACGCATTTATGCATATTGCTTTAAAAAAGAAGGCGGTGCCTGGAAACGAAAATGGCTGGTACAGGATCGTATTGATTCCTGCGAGGTGGACGCCACCTGCGAATTTTTTCCGCAATCACTTACGGTAACGGATAATGATAAAAACAATATTGGCGAAGTGACTTTTGTATACAAGCTTTCCTGTAAAGGCGATGTAAGCCCCGACGAAAAGAAACTGATCATGTATGAAGGGGCGCAAAAATATGCTATCAGGGGTTTTACCATCATTCAGCTTGATGGCAAGAAGATAGGCGGAGATAAAAAGATCGACCCGGCTTTCAATAATGCACCCAGGCCCTTATTGGATTTTGCCAACCAGCGATGGGATAAGTTTGGGTTTGCAAAATATTAGTCCTATGATAAAAGAAAAGCAATAGTTATACAGGTGACTTATATTTGTGCCTTAATTTATTTTCAGCATGACCATTCACCGGGAAGGATATAAAACCATTGCAATAGCAACCCTGCTCTTCGGTGCAATTAATTTATCCCTGTTTTATTTTTTCAGCGCTTCATTGATGTGGCTATGTACTGCTGTATTCATTCTTACCCTTGCCGTATTATTATTCCTGGTTTCATTTTTTCGTATACCTAACCGAAAGCTTACGATCAATGAAAATGTGATCGTTGCCCCGGCCGACGGTAAAGTGGTAGTGATAGAAGAAATCACTGATGTGGAGTATTTTAAAGATAAACGCCTGCAGGTATCTATTTTTATGAGCCCGGCCAATGTGCATGTTAACCGCAATCCAATAAGTGGTGAAGTAATATACAATCAGTATCATAAAGGAAAATACCTGGTAGCATGGCACCCAAAATCATCCACCGATAATGAACGCCAGTCTGTGGTGATACGAAAGGATAATACAGAGATATTAGTTAAACAAATAGCCGGGGCATTGGCAAAACGAATCGTGAATTATTTGCAAGTGGGCCAAAAAGTGAAACAGGCCCAAGAAATGGGATTCATAAAATTTGGCAGCCGGGTTGACCTGATCCTGCCAATTGGTACAACAATAAATGTGCAACTGAACCAGGTTGTACAGGGTGGCGTTACGGTGATTGCTACCCTATAACATTTAACAGTCCAAAATTGGCATTCTGCGATTTCTGCATTACATTTACCCCGATCAATCACATAAAAAATCATTATAATGAAGAAATTATTTCTATTCGCAACAGCGGCTTTACTGGTTACAGGCGTAACTTTTGCCGACAATGGTAAAGGCAAGCATAAAAAAGGTGCTAAAGGAAAATCCTGCTGTTCAGGATCATCAAAGTCATGCTGTAAGGATAAAGCCAAAACAGTTCCAATGTAATTGACCATCAAAATGGGATAAGTCCTGCGGCATGCCGCAGGATTTTTTTTTGCTCAGGGTTCAAAAAATGGATTCTAACTCTTTCAGGTGATGAATGGTGTAAGTGGGATGTAAACCGGTAATGGCATTAATATGATTTACAAAAACCGAATCCATGCCGGCATTGAGGGCACCTTGTATGTCCACTTCTGAATTATCGCCGATCATAATACTCTCCGGTAACGCGGCTTTTGCCTTGTTCATGGCATACTCGAATATTTCTTTCTGGGGCTTTAAACTGTTGCTGCTTTCAGATGTGATCACATGTGTAAAATATTCACCCAGCCCGCTGTTGTTTAATTTACTCCACTGCGTCTTTTCGAAACCGTTAGTAATAAGGTGCAGTATATAATTCTTTTTCTTCAGGTAAGCCAGTATTTCCCTGGTATAGGGGAATAATATCTTTTTTGTGGGAAGGAGCTCCAGGAATTTTGCACTGAGCCCTTTTGCCAATACCTCATCACCTATTTTAAAATCAAGCAGGGTGCGCCACATGCGTTTCCATTTCAGTTCATCTGCGTGGATAAGGCCTTTATGATACTGATCCCATAAAATTTCATTGTGGTGAAGGTATTTCCGGTAAAAATCATCAAATGGGGCGGTTATTCTTTTATCCAGTTCAAACAGTGCATAGATCTCGGTAAGGGTTTCTTTTGCATTGGCATCGAAATCCCATAAAGTATGGTCAAGGTCGAAGAAGAGGTGTTTGTATTTTTGCATTGTTTATTGTAATCTAACTATTAAATTCCAGACACAAGATGCCCGCTACAACGGAGAGAACCTTGAACTCAAAGACTTCTTCCTTGAGGCTTGCAGCCCGCAGCTTAGTAATGTTACGTCAGTCTTAAAGCCAATCAGTAACTTTACAAATAAATGGTAAGTTAATGAATGTAATTATCACCGGTGCCAGCAAAGGAATAGGAAAAGCAATAGCGGCAGCTTTTGCAGCGGAAGGAGCTGACCTGTTTTTATGTGCCAGGAATGAATTGTCTTTATACAATACCGTTGCAGACCTGCAAAGGCAATATCCTGGTAGTAATATTAAAGCAAAACCTGTTGACCTGTCAGTTAAATCAGCTGCACAGCAATTCGGCAACTGGTGCCTGGAATCAGCGGTGCCTGATATCCTGGTTAATAATGCAGGTGAATTCATAGCAGGAGGTATTTGTGATGAATCCGACGGGAACCTGGAAAAGATGATAGCGGTGAACCTCTACAGCGCCTATCATCTTACAAGAACCCTGTTACCCAAAATGATCTCTGCAGGCCCTTTACCGGGTATGGCGCGGCATATTTTCAATATTTGTTCAATAGCTTCACTTCATGCTTATCCTAACGGTGGCGGGTACAGTATCAGTAAATTTGCATTATTGGGCTTCAGCAAAAATCTCCGGGAAGAATTAAAACCACATCAAATTAAAGTTACTGCAGTGAGCCCGGGTGCGGTAATGACGGATTCATGGGGTAATTTTGATAATTCCAATAACCGGATAATGGAACCTTCGGATATTGCAAAAATGATATCCGCCGCCAGTAAACTTTCATCCCAGGCTGTGGTGGAAGATATTGTGCTGCGGCCACAGTCTGGCGACCTTTAACAGTATTTTATAACCGTTTACACAGAGAGCTTAAGGCACAAGCGGGCGATGGAGTATTTTTGTACCATTATTATGAGAACGCGTTTACAAAATATATTTTTTGTTTTTTTATTGCTTAACGTGCAGTTTGCATATCCGCAGGTAAAATTTTCTGCCAGTATTTCGCCCGAACAGATCAGTAAAGATGAATTTGCACAATTACGGTTGCTGGTAGAGAATGCAAATGAAGTCCAACAGATTCTTCCGCCGGTATTAAACAATTTTATTATTATTAGCGGCCCCAACCAGGAGAGTGGTATGAGCATGATCAATGGTAATGTAAAAAAATATATTGCTGTTAATTTTATCATTAAACCAAAAGGTCCGGGAAATTTTACCATTCCTTCAACCATAGCAAGGGCAGATGGCAGGGAATACAGGAGTAATCCCATTAGTGTAGCGGTTACGAATACCATCTCCGGCAATCATTCGGGTATCAATAGTTTTACTTCACCATTTAATGGTCTGGATCCCTTTGCAGATGCAGTCACGGAAAACTCGTACCGGGATGATATTTTACGCAAGGGGGAAAATGCCCAGGATAAAATAAAAAATAATATAATTGTAAAACTTGAAACGGATAAAACGACCTGCTATGTTGGTGAACCGCTTATTGCCACCTATAAATTATATACCAGGTTAAAGAGCGAAAGCAGCCTTACCAGGAATCCTTCCTTCAACGGATTTTCTGTTATTGACCTTCAGCCACCGGATAATGTGAATTATAAAACAGAAAAATTAAACGGAAGGGAATATAATGTGTATACCATCCGTAAGGCACAATTGTATCCCTTGCAGGCTGGTAACCTTGAACTGGAATCTGCCGAAATAGAAAACAATGTTCATTTTATAAAAGAAGAATATGTGAAGCGGCAACGCGATCTGATGGATGATATGTTTCGCGATTTTACAAATGCAGGCATCCCGCCTGAAGGTATGGAAGATCATAAAGTTACCTTGCAAAGTAAACCACTTACGATTCTTGTAAAGCCATTGCCCGACATGGATAAGCCGGCCGGTTTCAGGGGTGCTGTAGGGAATTTTACTATTGAATCGGCCCTTGCTAATAATAATTTTACTACCGATGATGCCGGCAAACTGACCGTTATCATCAGTGGTATGGGCAATATGCAACTGGTTACAGCGTCGGAGATCAGCTGGCCGGAAGGCATAGAAGGATTTGAACCTAAAACTACCGACGACCTTTTTAAAACAACGGTGCCGGTTAGTGGTAGAAAAATTATTGAATATCCGTTTACTGTAGCAAGCACGGGTAATTATAGTCTACCTGCGATAACATTCAGTTTTTTTGATACTAAGGAGGGAAAATATAAGTCGGTTGCCACGAAGCCGGTTAATTTTATCGTAACAGCCGGAACGGGGAAACATACAAATATTGGCGTGCCTCAAAATATAACGGGTAAAGAATCTTTCCTAAACAATTTTTTCAGCAACCGTTGGCGGGTAGTGAGCCTGGTGGCAATAATGATCATCTGCGGATTGATTTTCTGGTTGAAAAAAGAAAATAAAAAAGATAAGCAGCTCAATGAAACGATATTGGCTAATAAAAAAAACCAGGAAGGAAATGAAATGGCTGAAACTATTTTATCGAACCAGGAAAATCCCCTGGTATCGGCAGCACCAAGCCTTGCTGCAAATGAAGGCCCCGCATTTTACAAGGAATTAAATCAATCCCTGAAAAATTACCTTTCTCATAAACTGCATATTCCACTTGAAGAACTAAATAAAAAATCTGTTGCTGAAAGATTGGACAGCACAGGGATACCGAATACGATCAGCCTTCAACTGAATGAACTGATGGATGAAATTGAATGGCAATTGTACACCCCATCTGCTGCAAACGGGCAGATGCAGGCTTTATATGAAAGGACCAACGGGTTGATACAATTGATAAATGCATATAAAATTTAGCAAAGACAATATATTGCTTAATGTTGAATGGCTAAATTGTTATGGAGCTTTTATATAAGAATGCTCTTCAATAATTTTACAAGCCTCAAGTAACAAGCCACAAGGGGGCAAGTCTTCGAATCGAAGAGATTCCTTATAATAAATAGTTTTTGAATTAGCGTGCTTCTCCCTTGTAGCTCAAAGCTTGCAGCTTCTTAGCACAAGTTTTAACCCCTAAAACAATTAAACAATATAGCAATTCAACAATTCAATACTTACGCCAATGTAAATTTATATCCCACGCCCCTCACAGAATGAAAGTAATCTGGGTTACGGCTGTTTTCTTCAAAATACTTACGGAAATTTAAAATGAAGTTGTCGATTGTCCGGGTAGTAGGATACACATTATACCCCCAAACTGCCTGCAATATTTTTTCACGGGTCACCACTTCATTTTTATTTTCAATCAATAATTTAAGGAGCATGACCTCTTTTTTTGTAAGCATCACTTTTTCGCCATTTTTCATATATGCTTCCGAAGCTTTAAAATCGATTTTATTCTTTCCAAAAACAAATACATCGGGTAAGGGTAGTTTGGCAGTTAGCCTTTGGCTTTTTTTGATGAGCTTATTGACCCGAAGCAATAATTCTTCTAGGTTAAATGGTTTGGTCAGATAATCATCGGCACCTTTTTTTAGGCCCAACACCCTGTCGGCACTGCTGTTTTTGGCACTGAGAATAAGAATAGGAATATCCGGGTTATTCAAACGGATGGTTTCACAAACTACTATGCCATCCAGTTCGGGTAGCATTACATCAAGAATGATCAGGTTGAAATATTCTTTTTGCACCGCTTTTAATGCCTCTGCTCCGTCGAAAGCGCTGGTGATATCATAGCCTTCCATTTCCAGGTTAAGCTTTAATGCTTCCTGGAGGTTTTCCTCATCTTCTACCAGTAATATTGAAATTTTTTTTTCCTCCATCAGTAAAATTAATTCTTTTCAGGTAATGCGTTTAATGTAACTGTAAAAATAGCTCCTGCCGGAATATGATCTGTAACAAAAATATTACCATCATGCTGCTTCACGATCTTTTTGGTTAGATAAAGCCCCAGGCCCGTTCCCTTTGCAGCCTTTGTTGCAGCATTGCCCGTGCGGTAAAATTTATTGAATATTCTTCCCTTTTCCTCTCCGGTAATTCCCTTCCCTTTGTCTTTTACTTCCAGGGTGATACGGTCATTTGTTTCATTGAGCACTATCGTGATCGCTAATTCCCGGGGTGAATATTTTATTGCATTGTCAATAAGATTATTAACCATCATCTGAAGTAATAATCTATCGCCGTGAATAAAAATATTTTCTTTTATGGCCGTTTCGATAAGGTGATCAGGGTACCGGGTAATAAAATCCTGCACACAATTGCTGACCAGGTCGCTCAGGTTTGTTTCTTCTTTCGTGATCGTGTAGCCGCCGGCTTCTATCTGTGATGACAACAGCATATTATTGCACAATGCATTCAGCCGGTTGGTTTCCTGTAACGTGGTTTGTATCAGTCTTAACTGCTGGGTTTCGTCTAATTTTCTTTTTTGCAGGGTTTCGAGGTTCAGTTTTGCCACAGCAATGGGTGTTTTCAGTTCATGGGTAATGGCGATCATAAAATGCTGTTGCTCCTGGCTTATCTTTAATTGTTTTCGTACGGCACGGAAGACAAATGCCGCACCTGCCGCAATGAGCAGGAAGAAAATGGAGCCTTCACCCGCATACTGTGCTGATTTTCTTTTTCCCTCTTCCCGGATCTTATTTAACTGGAAGTCGTAATTTTTATCAGCCGGATGTATTTCCCGTATTTTATATTGGGTCATTTGCCGGTTCTGCACATTGAGTGCAATGAACCACCAGATCAATGCTGTAAGAATATAGGCCAGTAAAAACCAGTAGATGATAAAAACGTAACGAAGTTTTTTTAATTTATTCGACATGATGAAGGTTCAGCAAAGGTATGCCGTACAAGAGTGCGACGCAAGAATGATTAATTGAAAATATGTGGCTGGGTAAAAAAAATAAGCTAAGAGGATAAAAGAGGAAATGAGAAAAACGAGTACAGGTTGTACTTCTCTTTATTCTCTTTTTCTCCTTTGACTCCTTAGCTAAAAAAAGATCGCTAATTTCTTTTATCCAAACCCCAGGATAATTTATTACGAAGCGTTTGTAAAAAATTATTTTCGTTCAGGCGGATCAGGTTGAGCCCGAATTTTTCTTTTTTTACGGCTAACTGAATTTCTTTGGTAACGATCTCCCTGCGGCTGTCCAATGCACAAAGAAAACCATCTGTTCTTCCTTCTACTTCAAACGAAATAATATTGTCATCCGGCACCACAATGGGGCGGATATTAAGATTATGTGGCGATACCGGCGTAATAACAAAACTACCACTGTCGGGGAAAACAACCGGGCCGTTACAACTTAAAGAATATCCTGTAGAACCGGTTGGGGTAGCCACTATCAAGCCATCGGCCCAATAGGTATTTAAAAACTCACCATTGAGATAAGTATGAATTTTTATCATGGGCGATGAATCTTTTTTGTGCAGCGAAAATTCATTTAAGGCATAGGGCACTTCACCAAACAGTGGTATGTTAGCATCCAGATGAATGAGTGTTCGTTTATCCAGCACGTAGGTATGATTAACCAATGCTTCGATGGCCGTATGGAGGTCTTCTTTGCCAATATTTGCCAGGAATCCCAATCTGCCATAATTGATACCCAATACCGGGGTGCCCCGGTCTCTTACCAATGTAACCGTATCGAGCAATGTTCCATCACCACCCAAACTCATGATACAGGTGATGCTGTCGTCCAGGTCATCCGAGGAATTAAACGTGGAATATTTTGCCTTGATATCGATCGCGGAATAAAACTGGTTGAAAAAATCCTGGTAAAAAACGGGCTCCACGCCACGTAATGACAGTTCATCCAATAATATGTGTATATCCTGGTGCTGATTATTTTCGATACCCCGGCTGTAGATTGCGATTCTCATAGTTCCCGCCCCCGGAGGGCTTCTGCTGTTTTACAAAATAAAAAATTAAAATCCATTTTGTGTGTGAAAAAATAAGCCATGTTGATTTAACTGGTTAAAACTATACTCCAGCTTCAGCGTAACATCATACAAGGTAAGAATATCTATACCAAATCCACCGGTGTACAGTAAACGGTTGTTAAGATAGCTGTAATATGCTTTTTTATTGTATGCATAACCCAGGTCTGCATAAGTTTTTGCATAAATAGTAAATGGAATTTTGGTGATCAGTTTATGAAAAAAAGGGAAGGGCACGTTTAACGAAAATATTTTTTTCTTAAGTGTTGACCTTAGGAGGACAGTGGATACGCCGTCAACCACATTGTATTCGAGGCCTCTTAAATAGGTTTCCCCGTAACCAAGGCCCCGTTGATTGATATATGCCTGGTCAAAAGGAAATTTAATTTTTCCATTCAGTTCAAAGCTGGTGTACCAGTGTTTACCCAGTGCATAATATTTATTTAACCCGCCTTCCAGCCAAAGCATATTTAATCCGCCGGTAAAACCCAGGCCTCTTTTTAATACTAAAAAAAATCCAATCGTTCCTTTTAATGAATACAATACATTATCCACATTTACATATTGATAAGTGTACTGGAAATCAAAATAGCCTTTTGCATTCACAGAATCTTTAAAATAATTGGGATTGTATTTTGCATTGATCACCGAATCTGCAACTTTCAGGTAGGTGTAACCTGCAGAAAAGAATTGCCTTTTGAACAATCCCTTTCGGATGAGATATCCTGCGTTAATAAACGCCCCATTGCGTACAAATTCTGATTTGGATTTTACCGCACTGTCTACAGGATAGAATTGTACTACATTATCAGCACTTGTTTTATATGCAATTTCCCTGTTTTGTGTGTACCCGCCACTTACGCTGAAACCTTTTGTTAAGGCAGCGTTGCTGTAAGGCGCGGTATAACTGAATAAAATATTCCTGGAATAACCATTCAATAAATATATCCTCAAGGGATCTCTTCTCCCGGTTAAATTATAATTAACAAATTTCAAACCATAGTTCACCCTGTCGAAACTGTGGTTATATGTTTTTGCCCAGACGTTAAAATTCCTGTCAACCAATTGAAACTGCGGTAACGGGTAAACGTACCATTTTTCCTTTACATCCAGGGTGATGCTGACATCCGTTGTATTATTTACAATCGCTTCTATGCGCACTTCATGAAATAAAGTAGTGTTATTTACCTGCTGCCTTGCTTTCTTCAACTCCTCATACAGTTGCGCAATAACCAGGGAGTCGCCTTTTTTGAATTGTATTTCACGCAATATGATATACACTTTCGTTTTTTTATTGCCGTGTATAGTGATCTCTTTTACGCAGAGTTTGTGCGTTGAATCTTTTGAAAGAGATGAAATGCCGGTGATGACAATGTTTGGCTGATCGGGCTTTTGTGCATGGGAAAACAAAACGTGTAGCAGGAAAAAACTATAGCAAAGTATTTTTTTCAGATTGGTCATTAGTTTTTTACTTTGCTTCAAAGGGTATCAGGTCAAATTAACCGCGGAAGTTAAAACAATACTTAAATATCAAGATAATTCATCAGGTGGCGGTAGTTGCTGTGTATCTCGTTCTCAAAATTTTCGTTGCCAAAATAATAGATCACGTCAAAGTCATACCTTTCAAATGTTGCCACGATGGCTGAAATTTCTTTTTTATTGATGTGTAAGGTTACGGTAAGCATGCCCGTATCTGCATGAACAGTAGTATTCAAATGAAGTATGGTGGCGTCATTGCTCTCTACCATCCGGCTGATCTCGGAAATGGCAAACTGGCTGCGTTCCATTTCCAAAACAATGATGCCACCGATCTCATTGGTGCCTGCAAAATTGCCGAGGGCCTTTAGCAATTCGTTGGTGGTGATCACGCCTTGTAATTCTTTTTCTTCGTTGATGACCGGCACCACGGTAGTATCAAACTGGTTACTGCATTTTACTGCATTTAAAAAATGTTCATTTTCATACACCGCCGCATCAATAAAAGTTTCCTGCATCAATTCAATGGGCATTTTTTCAATTTCGGTATCCAGCAAGTCCTCTTCACTGATCAGTCCGAGGTATATATCATCAGCAACTACAGGCAGGTGCGATACCCGGAAGTCGCTCATCAGTTGCAGGGCTTTCCTAACGGTATCCTGTAATTGCAGCCTGGGAATATTGTTATTGATGAGTTCTATTGTTAACATAAAACCGGTTTACTTTGATGTGTAACTAAAACAATAACGGGAAATGGCCGTTTAAAGTATAAGGACAAAACATTTCACTAAACTGTTGCAGCAGGAGATTTCAATTTTGCTAAAAACCCGTCTAATATCCTGTTAAATTCTTCCGGTACTTCCATCATCGGGGCATGCCCGCATTTATCAACAAAATGTATTTCGCTATTAGGGATTAGCCGGTTGAATTCTTTACCCACAAATGGCGGGGTAATGGTGTCGTTATTACCCCAGATGAGACAAGTTGGTTGTTGTATCTGGTTCAATTCTTCTCCTAAATTATTACGTATGGCGCTTTTTGCCAGCGCTATGATCTTGATCACTTTCATCCTGTTGTTGGTAATTTCAAAAACCTCATTCACCAGGTCTTCTGTGGCCATTGCCGGATCGTAAAAAGTGAGTTCCGTTTTTTTACGGATGTATTCCTTATCGCCGCGTTTTGGATAGGTATCGCCCATACCATTCTCAAATAAGCCCGAACTGCCTGTAAGCGTAAGCGATTTAATACGTTCCGGGTTTTTTAAAATATGCACCAGTGCCACATGCCCACCCAGCGAATTACCCAATAAATGGATCTGGTTGTAATTGCGGTGCTCAATAAACCGTTGTACAAATTTTTGCAGCCCCCCGACAGAAGTGTGTAAAAGGTCCAGTTCCAACAGGGGCAGGAAAGGCACGATCACTTTGTTGGTTTTACGAAAGTGTTCAATAAGGTACCTGAAGTTACTCAGGGCACCAAACAGCCCATGCAACAGCAACAGCGGCTCACCCTCGCCCTCTTCTATAAATTTAAATTTCGCGTCTAGTTTTATTTCGTAACTCATCCCAGGAAGCTGTTGTTTTTTGAACCCCGAAAGTTATATGCTAAAATAATGAATCAGGCTAAAATTACGTTAAATAAGATAATGCCTGAAATTAATGAGGAATTTTGTTTGATAAGCCACTGAAAAAGAGCTCCAGTTGGTCGAACATGTCTTTAAAAACAGGGATAATATTTCCGAAGCCGTTGATCACTTTTGGCCCCCAGGGCTGCACAAAACTATAGGTTAGGGAGGACTCAATGGCTGAAGGTTTCAATACCTGTAATTTTTCTGCATAAAATAAAAATATACTGAAAATGATAATGTAAAGGGCCGCGTAGAAAATTATTCCACCCAAACGGTTAAGCCAGCCCAGCATCACCAGGCGGAATGTTTTCTCAATGAGTTTTCCACCCCAGCGCACCAATAAAACAACGGCAAAAAATACGATCACAAAAGAAATAAAAGGTAACCATTTGTCTGAAACGCTGATGCTACCTTTGAAATGATTGGCTACTACGGTTGACAATTTTAATGCAGCGGCCAAACCTACAATAAAAGCAATGATGGAAAAAACAGCAAGGATCAAACCCCTTTGATAACCCTTGATGCAGGCAATGACGATTAATACGGCAAAAATAAAATCAATGATCATATATAGTCCAGGTCCCTCTAAATTGGCTGAATCAAAACAAGTGGGGAGTAGCGAGTAGTGAGTGGGAAAGAGAGTTCATTACCTGAAGTGCATCCCACTAGCCACTACCCATTCACCACTTGCTTTATAAGACAGCCTCCTTATGAAGAGTATATTTATTGTTAGAAATATTTTTTCATTTACTCAGTAATTCTTTTACAATAGTGCTGATGGTTTTTCCATCTGCCAGTCCGGCCAATTGTTTACTGGCCACTCCCATTACTTTGCCCATATCGGCAGGAGAAGCGGCGCCGGTATCTGCAATTATTTTTTCTATTATACCCTTTAATTCCGTTGCCTCCAATTGTTTGGGCAGAAATTTTTCTATCACTGCCATCTCTTCTGTTTCTTTTGCAGCCAGGTCGGCGCGGCCCTGTTTTTCAAATATCTCCAATGAATCCCTGCGTTGCTTCATCATCTTCTGCAAAAATTTCTGTTCTGTGGCCTCATCAATTTCACCGCCTGCCCCCGGATCTGTTTTAGCTTTTATTATTTCTGCTTTGATTGCACGTAAAGCCCGTAAAACCACTTCATCTTTGGCTTTCATGGCATCTTTCATCTCGGTCATTATTTGTTGTTCTAAACTCATGTTGTTTTTTTTAGTGTAAAAGAATTTGATGAGAATTCAATGGTCATTAGGTCATTGGTCATAATCTAGATTATTAGGGTTGAAGAGTTTTTTTAAGTCATTTGTCATTGAGTCATTTGTCACACTCTTATACCTGAAGGGCTCTTTTATTCTGTTATACTCTTCATCAATGACCTATGACTAAATGACCAATGACTTCCTATTCCTGTTCTTTCAACTGCAAAGCCCTGAATTTATCAAAGAAATCTTTGGCAAATTTTTTCATATCATCACACATTCCTTGTTGTTGTGTTGCCCTTTTAAATGTATCCGCCATGCTCATCAGCATCTGGTAATAAAAGTCGGCCATTTCATCAACCATCATATCTTTTGTCCACAGGTCAATGCGCATGGCTGTTTTATCAGTGCCATCCCAAAATGCAATACACATGGCTTTTGCTTTTTGCACCATTTCGGCGGTGCTGTCGCTGGCCACCCAGTTTATTTGTTGGGGTACTTTATTGGGGTCCAGCAGTACGTCGATTTTTATTGTTGATTGATTCATAATCATTGATTAGGTAATGAGCGGCTGCAAAGTTAAGCTGTTTCTTATTCAATTGCTTTGCAGATGCATTGCCATAAAAGGTCTGCTGTGTTGTTCCCGTTATATTGCTGCACGGCTGACTTTCCGGCATGTATGAGTTCATTTCGTTTGTGCTCATCTTTAAAGAGCAGCATCATTTTCTCTGCGATATCCATAAAATCCCCGGGATCTGCATTCAAAGTAACGGCCGCGCATGGCCCTGGCAGGGAAGCTGTATTGCCTGCTATCATCGGAACTTCACTTTGCATTGATTCAAGTACAGGGGAAGTGAAGTCCTCCAAAAAAACGGGATACAGCATTGCATAAGCGGCAGCAGTAACTTTTGCCAGTTCATGTATAGAAAGATCGCCTAACATGTTTACTTCACTGCGGAATTTAAATGTTTTCAGGTCTTCGGTAAATTGATGCTTGCCGGGGATCTCACTTCCTGCAATTAATAACAGCATATTGCTTTTCTGCCTTTTTTTAAAAAACGAAAATGCTTTCAGGATGTTCAACATATTCTTACCGGCGTCAATGGAGCCGGGATATAAAAAATATTCTTTTCCCTCGGAATATTTTTCTTTAATGATCTCTTTTTCTTTTTCATCAAGGGGTTGAAAAACAGCACGCGGAGCTTTATCAACCACGCTGATCTTTCCGGGATCAATTGCATACCTTTCAATAATATCTTTTTTTACAAATGACGATACTGTGGCAATCGTTTTTGCCTTTGCCAGGAATTGAGGTGTAAATTTTTTATAGTAACGCAGCTGATTTTTTGCAAAGAACCGCGGGTAGTGTAAAAATGCAAGGTCGTGCAGCAGCAGGCATTGCGGCAGTTTTGTGCGCAGGGAACAAATGCCATCCGTGCTTACAAAAATAGTTGCTTTATATTTTTTCAGTATAGCGGGTACTTTATAATTGTACCAATACTGCCGGCGTAAAGGCGATCTTGCTTCGGGGCCGGTTACAACGGGGGTAATATTTTTTGATGTAATGAATTTTTCATCATAGGCTTTGTCAAAAATATAAATGAATTGGTGCTGTGGACATTTTTTAGCCAGCCGGGAAAAGATCTCAAAAATAAAATCACCCCTGCCTTCGGGGTCATCATCTGATAAGTATCTTGTATTAACTGCAATGATCATTTAAAATAAAGGTAGATAGAAGTATATGGACTGCTAACAGAAAACCGAAAACCTGCCTACCGGCAGGCAGGCAAAAAACTATTTCAACACTTTAAGTTTTACCATCTCGATCCTGGTATCGCTTACATTTAAAATATCAATTTCGTAATGGCCAATGATGATGCGGTCCTTTAATTTGGGTATTTCCTCATTGTTTTGAATGATATAGCCCGAAAGTGTTTCTGTTTCTTTATCATCGGGGAAATAAAGCTTGTATTTTTCAGTGATATAATCCAGTTCCAGCCTTCCGCTGAAAATGAATTCATTATTGGGCAGTTGCTTTTCCACGAACTCTTCGGTATCATATTCGTCTTTGATATCGCCGAAGATCTCTTCCAGCAGGTCTTCCATAGTAACTATACCGGCTGTGCCGCCAAATTCATCCACCACCCATGCAATACTTTTTCTTTCTTTACTGAATTTATTCATCAGGTCGGTTGCGCTCATGCTTTCCGGAACAGTGGGGATGGGCAGCAGTACTTCTTTGATGGAAGCCGGTTTTTTAAAAAGGTCCAGCTGATGAATATAACCGATCACGGAATCAATATTGCCATCATATACCACTAACTTACTGAGTTGAGTTTGAATGAATTTTTCTTTTACCTCACCGATGGTGGTTTTGCTGTCAACGCCTTCAATTTCTCTTCTCGGCACCAGGCATTCCCTTAATTTTATTTCACTGAGCGATAGGGCATTTTCAAACAACTCTTTATTTATTTCGCTGGTATCTTCTTCCTCGCGGCTTTTGCTTTGCTGGATAAAATGTTCCAGGTCAATTTTAGTGAACATGTCTTTCTTATTATTCACTTTCACATTAAAAATATATTTCAGCATCCACTCTGCTGTATTCACAAAGAATGTGGCGATGGCGGAAAAAAGCCAGTAAAAAAAGCGAACGATATAACTGATCGTATCGGAGCCAAGGATATTGTTGTTTCGGGCACGAAAAAAAGCTTTTGAAATAAACTCCACAAAAAGAATAATGATGGTGGAAAGAATGGTTTCCACAAAAAGCTTGATATATCTTAAGAAATCGGAAAGGGAATCAGGCAGTTTTTTTTCTATCCAGTGCCAGAGCGGGAATAACATATCACCGATGAGCAATCCATAAATGACAAAAACAATATTGATGCCCACCAGGGTAGTGCCGATAAAACGGGCAGGGTTATCCGAAAATTTCCCCCAGATCATCCCGCTCATTGTTCCCTGTTTCCTGTTGAGTTCGATAGAAAGTTTATTGGCAGAAACAAAAGCTATTTCTATACCGGCAAAAAAACCGATGAACGCCAGGGACACTACAATTGCAATAAGGGCCATCCAATCCATAATATAAATTTAAGTAAGTAACGTCAAACCTATACCGTTTTTAAAACTTTATGGCTTAATAAAATCCCCGACTATTTTTTCCGCTTCCCTGCATGCTCGTTGCAGGTCATCATTTACTATATGTTTATTGAACTGGTCCTTGAAGGAAAGCTCATAAGCTGCCTTATTTATTCTTGCTGTAAGGGATTCGTCCGTCTCTGTGCCGCGGCTTTCCAAACGTTTTTTCAATTCTTCCACCGAAGGCGTTTCTATAAAAAGGCTTAATGAACTGGCGGGATATTGTTGCTGTACGTGAATGGCGCCTTTTACATCAATATCGAGCACCGGTATCCTGTCATTTGCCCAGATGCGTTCCAATTCACTTTTTAAAGTGCCATAATATTTTCCTTCATATACCATTTCCCATTCTACAAATTCATTGTGATGAATTTTATTTTTAAATTCCTCTTCAGAAATAAAATGATAATCCACACCGTCTTTTTCGTAACTCCTTGGTTTACGGGTAGCCGCAGATACGGAAAAGGCCAATTGTGGAAAATTTTGCATAAGGTGCCTGGTGATCGATGTTTTACCCGCGCCGGATGGTGCGGTGATGATGATGAGTTTATGATTGGTATCAGGCATGTGCAAAGAAACTACATATATTTCATTTTTACCGCCACTAATGCGGCCTGAAATGCATGATCAGCGGAATATTGTTTACCAGGCTGCTTAATACCAGTTCATCGCCCGATAATTCAATGACAGAATAAGTGGAATAAGAGTTTTTTGTATTGGATGTGCATACAATTGTTTTTCCGTTATCCAGCAACTCATAGGTTCCCTGGTTAGTGATCTTATCCCCCGTATTGCAGAGGTATTCTTTATTTGTTTTAAATGTCCAGCTTAACTCTTTAAATGAATTTTCAAAGCTCATTATCCTGGCAGAGTCTTCCGGCGATGCAATTGTTTTATTAAACGCATCCAGGTTTTCCAGTTTTACGCAATCCCATTTTTTGCAAAGGGATTCAATACTCTTGTTATGACAGGAGGCTGTTAGAAAAGTTACTCCTGTTATGCAGATCAATAATGTTGTCAATTTCATATACCGGCAAATTTATTCATTCTTTTTATAAATTCGGATTCCCCGATGGCCCTCGGGTATGATGGTTAAGCTGCGCCTTTTACGATTGTGCATAATCCCCTCCTAAAAACCTTTAACAATTTCAAAATAATCTTTAGGTTTGACTTCCCTAATTAATTAACTAAAACTAAAAAATCATGAAAAAATTATTTCCGGTAGTTGCGCTTTTTTGTCTTATGACAGCTTGTAACAGCAAGAAAAAAGATGAGACGAAGCCTGCAGACAATACTACCTCTGCCACTACGAGCACAACGTCTACAGACAACAGCACAACGAATGCTGATATGCCCAAATTTGCAGATGCAGAGGTACAAAAATATGTGGAAGACTATACAACCTTTGTCACTGGCTATGTAGAAGCTTACAAAACAAAAGATTATTCCAAGATCGCGAATTTAGCAATAAAGGCGGCTGATTGGAGTGCAAAATCAATGGATATCAGCAAAAAGTTAATGAGTAGCCCGGATGAAGCGGCCAAGTTCGGCAACTATATGACGAAATTATCAAAGGATATGACTGTAGCTATGACAGGCAAATAATTTATGTGTACTTCTAAAAAATCTCCCGTTGCTGGCGGGAGATTTTTTTATATAATAAGTAATGCGCTTTAATAAAAGATTGAATAATGCCCAATAAGATTAAACAAGAATATTTAATTATTCCGATGATGGCTTTTTTAGTTTAGTCTTTTAATATCTGCCCCTAAATTCCTCAACCGCTCGTCAATATTCTGGTATCCGCGGTCTATCTGTTCAATATTCTGGATCACGCTTTTGCCCTGTGCACTCAATGCAGCAATAAGTAAGGCCACACCCGCGCGTATATCGGGGCTGCTCATCACGATGCCGCGTAGTTGCTGTTCACGTTCCAATCCTATCACCACAGCACGGTGTGGATCGCAGAGGATGATCTGGGCGCCCATGTCGATCAGTTTATCTACAAAGAACAAACGGCTCTCAAACATTTTCTGGTGTATCAGCACACTGCCTTTTGCCTGGATGGCGGTTACTAAAATGATACTCAACAGGTCGGGTGTAAAGCCCGGCCAGGGGTGATCATACACAGTCAGCACACCTCCGTCGAGGTATTTTTGTATCTCATAAAACTCCTGTGCCGGTACATGAATATCATCGCCATTAAAATTTAACTGGATACCGAGCTGTTGAAATTTTTCGGGGATGATCCCCAAATGTTCTATGCCGGCATTTTTAATCGTGAGTTCACTTTGCGTCATTGCTGCCAGGCCAATAAATGAACCCACTTCAATCATGTCGGGTAGCATCCGGTGTGCTGTTCCGCTTAAATGATCAACTCCCTGTATGATAAGCATATTGCTGCCAATGCCGGTGATATTAGCACCCATGCGGTTGAGCATCTTGCAAAGCTGTTGTATATAAGGTTCGCAGGCCGCATTATAAAGCGTTGTTGTTCCTTCTGCCATGGAAGCAGCCATTAAAATATTGGCGGTGCCAGTTACACTCGGTTCATCTAATAATATTGCCGTGCCTTTCAGCCCGTTTGTTTCAAGGTGAAAGAATCCATCTTCATTTTGATAAGAAAATGTGGCGCCTAATTTTTCAAAACCAATGATATGTGTATCCAGTCTTCTTCGCCCTATTTTATCTCCGCCGGGTTTTGGTATGTACGCTTTTTTAAACCTAGCCAGCATTGGCCCCGAAAGCATCACACTGCCGCGGAGCTTACCGCTTTTTTTATGAAAGGCTTTACTGTGCAAATAATCTGTATCCACATCATCTGCCTCGAAGATACAGGTGTCGCTGCTGATCCTGTTGATCTTCACTTTCATTTCGGCCAGTAATTCGATCAACAGGTTGACGTCTATAATATCAGGGATATTGCTGATCGTCATTTTTTCAGGTGTAAGTAACACGGCGGAAATTACCTGCAAGGCTTCATTCTTTGCCCCCTGGGGAGTGATCTCCCCCGAAAGTTTTTTACCGCCTCTTACTTCAAATGAGCCCATTATGGGAATGTAAAATGATAAATATTAAATGTAAAACATTAAAGGTAAAAATAAAAAACCCTGAAACAATTGTTCCAGGATCTGATAAAATTAATTTTCGCAATTCGTTTTATCTGCAAATAATTGATTGGTAAAAATGACCCAATGACAAATGCCTTAATATCTCTTCTTAAAATTGCGGTTATTATTGTTCCTGTTATCGCCGCTGCCCCCCCTGTTGTCACGTCCTGCACCACCGCGATTATCCCTTCCACCGCCGCCCCTGTTATCGCGACCGCCGGTATTTGTTCTTCCGCCAAAATTTTTACGGTAGCCACCACTGCGGGTACCATAATCATCCCTGTCTTCGCGGTTATCCGTTCTGTGTTTAACAAAGGGCCTATTATTAAATTCCAGTTCGCCTTTGGTTATGGAAGATAATTCACTTTGTATCGCGTCGTCGTGTACCAGTTCTTTGTGCCAGTTGCTATAGGTTAATTTCATGTAATAAGCGATGGCATTGGCGAAACCCTGTTTCTTTTCGGGGTTTTCTTCTTTTAAAGCCTTATCAATTACCACTTCAATGTTTTTTCCCAAGTGATTAAAGCGGGGATATTTTTTTGGATACACCAGGCGCTCGGGCCTTGCTTTTAATGTTTCTCTTGTGGGAATAGGATAGGGGCTTTCTACGTCTAAAGTAAAATCACTGATGAGGAAAAGATGATCCCACAATTTGTGGCGGAAATCTTCCACATTTTTTAAATGCGGGTTTAAAAACCCCATCAATTCAATTACAGCATAGGCATTCCGCTGCCTTTCTTCTTTATTTTCTATTGACAACAGGTATTCCACCATTTTTTGAATATGTCTGCCATATTCCTTCATGATCAGATGATTCCTCGTGGTGTTGTACTCCATGTTTTCGACGTTCAGCATAATACAAATGTAAGGAGATTAAGTGGATGAAACAAGGCCTGTACTACTTTCTGACCCCTGTAAGGCAGGGCCTGTATCTTTTATTTATTTTTTAAAAAACGTTTTTTGCAGAAGAGGAGTGCCACAAGAGCGCCAAAACTGTCTGCAGCCCAGTCATATAGATCAAAGTTTCTGCCTGGTATAAAATATTTTTGGATAAACTCGCTGGTGATTCCCCAAAGGGAGGCAGCTATCGCTATTTTAAGAATGTAATTCCATTTTGCTTTTGAGGTCAATGCAGATTTTGTGACCGGGCGCATGAATAAAAAAGCCAATCCCGCAAACAAACCCACGTGCACCCATTTATCGAAGTAGATCTTATTGAACCAGTCATTGACCTTAGGAAAATCGGCACCGGGAAGAAATAATAAAAAGGATACGAAAAAAAACAAGGCAATGCCCGGAATAAATCTTTTGATTCCTAACCGATTGGCGGAGGGGTTATTTTTATCCATCATTTTTGCATTAAAAGATGAAGTTATCCTACAGAAGCAGCGTAGGTTTCTGCATTCATCAATGCGGCAACAGCGTCCACATGATCAACGGTCATTTTTACCATCCAGCCCTGTCCGTAAGGGTCATTGTTCACCAATTCGGGCTGAGTATCCAATAAGGGATTGATCTCGGTGATCGTACCTGGAACGGGTAAAAAAAGATCGCTCACCGTTTTGACCGCTTCCACGGTTCCAAAAACCTGCTCGGCTGCAAGGGGTTTTCCTTTCGTTTTGATATCCACATATACAATATCACCCAACTCACGCTGCGCAAAATCAGTAATGCCGATGGTGGCAATATTTCCTTCTAAAGCAATCCATTCATGGTCTTTGGTGTATCGGAGATTTTCGGGAAAATTCATTTTATTTAGTTGAAATTTTTAATTGAATGCAAAATAAAGTTTTATTAATTGGCAACAGCTTATTAGTGTGTATTATTTGACGACTTCGGCTTTCATGCGCACATCCACCAGCGGCCTGTTATTGGCATCAACAGCTACTGTAGCAATTTTATCGATCACATCCAAACCGCTTTCCACTTCACCAAATACAGTATAATTCATATCAAGAAACGGTGTACCGCCAATTTTTTTATAGATCTTACGTTTAGCCGGCGAGAATTTTATACCTATCTGCTGTTCCAGGCCATCCAATTCAGGATCGCCGTATTTTTTTCCCTGCACAAGGTAAAACTGGCAGCCGCTGCTGGCCTTCTCCGGGTTATTGGTTCGGGCCGCTGCCAAAGCGCCTTTTTTATGAAAAAGGCTGGTATCAAATTCTGCAGGGATGGTATAGCCCACGTCCCCATTCCCCAACATCACGCCTGGTTGCGCATGCTTACTTTCCGGATCACCACCCTGTACCATAAACCCGTTTATCACACGATGAAATAATAAACTGTCAAAAAAATGAGCGTTGGTCAATTTGATAAAATTGTCGCGGTGTTTGGGTGTTTTATCATACAGCCGTATAATGACCACACCCGAATCAGTGGTAAGCTTTATCCTTACACCAGGTATTTTTTTTATCACAGGGGGCCTGAAAACAACTTTGGTCTTTGTCACCGGCGCTTTTTTTACCGGGGTTTTTTTTACCTGTGCGTTTACGTTAACTGCAAATAGCGTTACTAAAACAATCGTTAATCCAATACTGATCTTCTTCATAAAAAATAATTAGTCAATAAAATTTTGATTTTGGAAATATAGTAAAATATGGTCTTTTAAAAAATTTTCCTGTTCGATCATGATGAACCCCGGTAAAGGTTTCAGTTGTTTAAAATGCGGCCAGCCTTCCTCGTCATTACCCTCCCATGCATAATATCCGCTCGGCGAAAGTACAGTACAAACCGCAATATGCATCAGGTCTTGTTTTTGTTCCTTGGTAAAATCCTGTTTGCCGCTTCCCAATTCCTGTATGCCGATCAGAAAAAGAATACCATCCATATCGGGCTTGATGCCAAACTGTTCCTTCAGCTTGATGCGTAACTTAAGCCACCTCACCTGCAGATCGTCTTTTGCCTGTTGCATAGTGCAAAGCTAAGGGCAAAAAGAAAATAGCTAGGAGCAAAAAAGAGAAAATGAGGATAAATGAGACTGGTATTTAAACTCTTTCTCTCTTTTTCTCCTTTGATCTCTTAGCCAGGATCCTCCGCTCAGGGCCAAATTTGTATCTTCGCAAAAATATTTAGGGAGATGTTACAGATAAGTTACATACGGCAAAATACAGCATTGGTAAAAGAGAGATTGGCCGTAAAGCATTTTGCCGACCTGTCGGTGATTGACAGGATCCTGGAAACGGATGAACAGGTGCGCAAACTAAAATCAGAAACCGAAACTATCCAGGCTGCCATCAATGCTACCAGTAAAGAAATAGGGATGTGGATGGGTAAGGGTGAAAAAACAATTGCTGAATCAAAGAAGCAGGAAGTTGCACAACAAAAAATAATGCAACAAAATTTAAATCAGCAATTAAGTAATGCTGAAAAGATATTGTTGGATGAATTGCTGAAATTGCCTAACCTGCCGCATTCATCTGTCCCCCGCGGCAAATCACCTGAAGACAATGAACTGGTGAGGGAAAATGGTATAAAGCCCGATCTTTCTTCAGCAGCATTGCCACACTGGGAGCTGATAAAGCAATACGATCTCGTGGATTTTGAAACGGGTGCCAAGTTAACGGGGAGTGGATTTCCGCTCTATAAAGGAAGGGGCGCCAAATTGCAACGTGCATTGATCCAGTATTTTTTAGATTATAATACCGCAGCCGGCTATACAGAATATTTACCGCCCTTGATGGTCAATGAAGCTTCTGCTTACGGTACCGGGCAGTTGCCGGATAAGGAAGGGCAGATGTATCATGTGACAGTTGATGGATTTTACCTGATACCCACATCAGAAGTTCCTTTGACCAATATTTACCGGGATGAGATCATTAAAGAAAGCAGCCTGCCGGTAAAGATGACGGCTTATACGCCCTGCTTCAGGAGAGAAGCAGGCAGTTTTGGGAGTGATGTGCGTGGGTTGAACAGGGTTCACCAGTTCGACAAAGTGGAAATTGTACAACTGGTTCACCCGGATAAAAGCTATGAAGTGCTGGAAGAAATGGTACTGCATGTAGAAAAATTATTGCAGTCACTGGAACTGCCCTATCGTATTTTGCGATTATGCGGTGGCGATATGAGTTTCGCATCGGCCCTTACTTATGATTTTGAAGTATACAGTGCTGCGCAAAAAAAATGGCTGGAAGTGAGCTCGGTGAGTAATTTCGAAACTTTTCAAACCAACAGGATGAAGACGAGGTTCAAACCTGCCTTGCAGGCAGACAGGGATGGGGATAATAAAACACAGTTATTACATTCCTTAAACGGCTCATCGCTGGCCTTGCCGCGAATTGTAGCCTGTTTATTGGAGAATAACCAAACAGCAAACGAAATACATTTGCCTGCATCTTTACATAAATATTTCGGAGCTGAAACTATTCATTAACAATTTTTTTTTTGATGTTACCGGATTGGTTTGGTGAAACTTCCTATATTTATCATTATTAAAAAAACATTTCTTAAAATCAAACTCAGGATGAAAAAAGTATTCGCAATCGTAAGTTTAGTGGTATTGGTTTGGAGTTGCTCACACAAAATAACTCCGTCAAAAACAGAAACACCGTCTTCCAATCCGGGAACAGTTATTTCAGTAAACGATAAATCAGCTTCCACAACAAATAATACTGCAACATCTACAACCGCGGTAACTTCATCTACCAGCGCCACGCCTACTGGTGCCAGGACTGTAGACAGAACGGCAGCAGAAAGTTCGCCAGCCATGTTGGGCCAGCAAACCTTTAGTTCAAAATGTGCCCGTTGCCATGGTTTAAAAGTGGTATCTGATTATACGGCAGATCGCTGGATAAGCATTATGCAGGTGATGGCAACGAAGGCCAACCTGAGCGATACGGAAAAACAAAACGTATTGGCTTATGTTACGTTGAATGCCAAGAAATAATAAAAGAATGTAAAATAATAAATGTAAAATGTAAAAGTTTCAGCGTTCAATTATTTAAAAAGCCTACAGATCTAAAGGCCACTCAAGTTTTACATTTTACATTTAAAATTCAATATTTTGCATTTCATTAAGCATTTCCTTCTAGTTCCCTGATCCTTTTATTCATCACATAAAACCATGCCGGCGGAACCATTGCCAGTATCATACTCCCGGGGTAGCCCGTGGGTAATTGCGGTGCATCGTCATGATGTTGCAGCACCTGGTATTTCCTGCTGGCCAGGTAATGATGATCACTGTGGCGGCTGAGTTCAAAAAGCATCAGCCTGCCTAAGATATGATTACTGTTCCAGCTATGGGCAGGCATTGCCCGTTCATATTTTCCTTCCCCGGTTTTTTTCCGCAGCAGCCCATAATGTTCAATATAATTCACCGTTTCCAAAAGAGCGATACCAATGGCTGCGGCACATAAAAAATAGATCGTGATCAGCCATCCGAACAATAAAAATATCACACCAACAAACAGCAACTGGATGATATGCATTTGCAACATTTCATTTCTCCAATTCCATACGGTAAGCCCCTGTTTCTTCATTTCATTGTTGGCGATCTTCCAGGCAGACAAATAAGAATAGATGATGGTGCGAAAATAAAATGTATACAGCGGCTCATTAAGACGTGCGCTGCTGGGATCTTCGGGCGTAGCCACATTTTTATGATGGCCTTTATTGTGCTCAATAAAGAAATGCATATACAAAGAAGTCAGCAATAATGATTTGGCAAAGAACTGTTCATATTTATTTACCCGGTGGCCCAGTTCGTGTGCTACATTGATGCCAAAACTTCCGCAAAGTAAACCCATACTGAAAATCCTCCCTGCTACTTCCCACCAAAGCAAACCACTGGTTTTCATCGAGGTTAAAAAATAATAAAGGGCAGCAAACTGTATGGCCACGATGATGTACAGGAGATGATCATAAACCCGGTCTTTCTTTACCAATTCCTCTTCTGCAGCATCCAGGTTTTTATCGTCGGGTTTAATAAAAAGTTCAGCTATTGGAATAAGAACCCAGGCATGGATCATGGGTAGCCAGGTAAGCCAGCCCCTTCCTGTAAAAGCCAGGAAGGCTAAAAGATATACAGTGATGGGCGTTACATATTTAAACGCTTTTACACGCATGGAATGATGATTATTTTACCAAGTTAATAAAATCGCGTTAAATTTTTACATTGTGCATAAACAGGCGGGGTTTTGATCAATAATCGATTAAACTTTGCGTTAAAAAACCGGTCATATCCCGGTTCTATTGATCAATCCATAAATCTTCTTTACATCATGGCAGTATCCAATCGTTTAAAAAATCAGCATTTGTTGTGGCGCTCCGCCTTTGGGCCAATGGCCGAAAATGCTGCTGACCTTGATAACATTTCTCAAAAAAAATTATGGGAGCTTTTATTAAAGACATCGGCAAAAAAGCCGGATAAAATTGACGTGGCCCAGAATTTAGTGGATGGCTTTATAAAAGGTATGAAAGACGTGAAAGACATGGCCGATCTGCAAAAAAGAGAATTGACCGCTGATCAGAAAAAGCAGATCCAGCAGGAATCAAGGGAAGACCTTAAAAATCTAAACCTCCGCTGGTTGGGTGAAATGATCAATAGTGAGGCACAGTTAAGGGAAAAAATGAGCTTATTCTGGCATGGGCATTTTGCATGCCGTGTAATGAACAGTTATTACCAGCAGGAATTGTTGCAGGTGATCAGGGAAAATGCATTGGGAAATTTTAAAGACCTTTTAAAAGAAGTGAGCAAAAGCCCTTCCATGCTGCAGTTTTTGAATAACCAGCAAAACAGGAAACAGCATCCCAATGAAAATTTTGCCAGGGAAGTAATGGAACTTTTTACCATGGGCAGGGGAAATTATACAGAAAATGATGTGAAGGAAGCCGCAAGATCATTTACGGGCTGGGGTTTTAATTTGCAGGGAGAGTTCGTTTTCAGGAAAATGCAGCACGACGATGGCAGGAAAACGGTTTTGGGTAAATCCGGCAATTTTGACGGCGATGATATTATTAATATGCTGCTTGAACAAAAACAAACTGCCAGGTTCATCACTAAAAAAATATATAGATATTTTGTGAACGATACGGTGGATGAAGCCAAAGTAGAATGGCTGAGCGACCGGTTTTATAAAAATGACTACGACATCAAAAAACTATTGGAAGATATTTACCTGAGCGATTGGTTCTATGATGAAAAAAATATCGGCACCAGGATAAAATCGCCGGTTGAATTACTGGCTGGCATCAGGAGGTTATTGCCGATGGAAATGCAAAATGATCAATCTCAATTATTATTTCAACGAACACTGGGGCAAATATTATTTTACCCACCCAATGTGGCTGGCTGGCCCGGTGGCAAGAACTGGATCGACAGCAGTTCTTTAATGCTTCGCCTCCGGATACCACAGATCATTTCGGCAAATGAAGCGGTGGATATCCGCCCGAAAAACGATGATGATGTATCGATGGGACAGATGATGGATGCCAATATGAAAAAAATGCAGGACGCAGTTAAAGGTGGCACGGCCACAATAGAATGGGCTGCAGTAAATAAGATTTTTGAAAAAGTGCCCAGGGAAAATTTACTGGAAAAAATATCCACTACACTTTTACAAACCAAAAGCCAGGTGAGCAATAAAGTGCTGGATAAATACCTGAATAACGAAAGCAGGGAAAACTATATCAAAAGCGCTGTCGTAAATTTAATGAGTACACCCGAATACCAATTATGTTAAATTATAAATTTTAAATTTTGAATTGGCCACAATTCAAAATTCAAAATATAAAATAGATTATATGGTTATTAAACGCAGAGAATTTTTACAGGTTGGATCTTTAGCTACAGCATCTTTTATGCTGCCGAAGTTTTTAAAGGCATTCGAAAAGCCGATGATGGTACCACCGGGAAATAAAGTGGTAGTGGTCATCCAGTTCAGCGGTGGTAATGACGGGCTCAATACGGTGATCCCTGTACGAAATGATATTTACTACAAAGAACGCCCAAAACTGGGAATTGAAAAGGAAAAATCATTATTGATAACAGATGAAGTGGGGCTAAACCCTGCACTGGAAGCCTTTAAAGGATTATATGATGATGGAAGTCTCGCCATCATGAACAGCGTGGGTTATCCCAATCCCGACCGTTCCCACTTTCGCAGCATGGACATCTGGCAAAGCGCGAGTGCAAGTAACGAGTACGTGTACACGGGCTGGCTGGGGCGCTACCTGGATGCACAATGCAAGGGTTGCGATAAACCCACACAGGCAATGGAAATGGATGATGTGTTGAGTATGGCTTTAAAAGGAGAAGAGAGCAAGGGCCTGGCATTTAAAGATCCGAAACGTTTGTTTAACAGCGCCACCGGGAAATATTTTAAAGACATCGACAAGGATCACCGGAATGGGGAAGAAACGATAGATTATTTGTATAAAACAATGAGCGAAACACTCAGCAGTGCTGAATATATTTACCAGCAAAGCAAGGCCCATCCTTCAGGAGAAACCTATCCCGGAACAGAATTGGGAAAAGACCTGAAGACAATTGCATCATTGATCTTTTCAGATATCAATACCAAAGTATATTATGTAAGCCTGGGAAGTTTTGATACGCATGTGAACCAGGATAACCAGCAAAAAAGGCTGTTCACCGAATTGAATGATGCGGTTAAAGCCTTTACATCCGACCTGAAAAAGAACAACCGCTTCCAGGATGTGATGATGATGACCTTTTCGGAATTCGGCAGGAGGGTTTCACAGAATGCCAGTGGCGGAACCGATCATGGCACGGCTAACAATATGTTCTTCATCAGCGGCGGGCTGAAAGAAAAAGGACTATTAAATGCCATGCCCGACCTGGGCGACCTTACCGATGGCGACCTGAAACACAAAGTGGACTTTAAAAGCGTCTATGCCACCCTGTTAAATAAATGGCTGGGTGCAGATGACAGATCGATACTGGGCAAGCAGTTTGAATACATGAATTTTATATAGATGATTATAAACTTTGCCAAAGTTGCGAACTTTGGCAAAGTTTATAAATAAATTATTCATCAGTCGCTATCTCACTTTTCTTCATGGCTGTTTTATAGAGGATCCATCCCATCATTCCAAACAATAATGCACCAAGCAACATATAACCATTATCACTGAGCATATGCCTGAGCCACCCCTCGGCGCTTATTTTGTCGAGCTTTCCGGCGATGAATTCATTCACGCCTAAAAATGCAAAGATCACACCCATTAGTGAACCTCCTGCTACGAGGCCGGTGGCGAATAAATTCCCGGTTTGAAGATCTTCTTCTCCCTCTTTTATTTTTTCCTTACTGCGTTTTGCCTTTACCTTATCAACCAGGCCGCGAATGGCACCACCAATAAAAATGGGCAGGGTGGTCGACAAAGGCAAATAAACACCTACAGCGAAATTTAAAGATCTTACTGCACACAATTCCATCACTACCGCCAGTGCAGCACCTACAATTACAAAATTCCAATCCAGTTTGCCCCCAAGGATTCCTTCAATTAAAGTAGCCATCAACGTAGCCTGCGGCGCATTGAATTTACTGCCAATGGCATGCGTGATACCCTGGTGGGCCATTGCTGCTGATGGCGTATCCAACACTTTAATTGTAATGCCGATGACAATGGAGGAAACAATGGCACCCACAAATAATGCCAGTTGCTGGTACTTCGGTGTTGAACCAACGAGGTAGCCGGTTTTCAGGTCCTGCGATGTGGCGCCTGCATTGGCTGCCGCAATACAAACCATTCCACCAACTACCAGGGCCATGGGCTCATAGGCTTGGCCGGTCCAGCCCACCATTACAAAAATTAAGCAGGTAATCATTACCGTTGCAATGGTCATTCCTGAAATGGGGTTATTGGAAGAACCGATGATCCCAACTATTCTTGATGATACGGTAACAAAGAACGCCCCGAAAATAATTACCAGTATGCCCACTAAAGCCTTGTTTAAAATGGTATCGCCCGGTATCATCGGCAATAATGCCATCAATACGATCAGGGCAATGCTGCCGTACAGCACCACTTTAATGTTCAAATCCTTGTCTGTTCTGGCTACTGTGCCCCCCACTTTATTCTTCACAGAGGAAATACTTTCTTTGAATGAAGTAATAATGGTGGGAATGGTTTTGATCAGGGTGATTATTCCACCCGCAGCAACAGCGCCGGCGCCTATCTGGCGGATGTATGCCCGGTAAATGGCTTCGGCCTTATTGGCAAATGTTTGCGTTACAGGATCCCAGTTGCCATAATGTTGGGAAGCTTGTGTAATATCTGTGATGAATTTCAGTTTCAATTGCTGCATGGCAACAACGTGGTCGGGTATCAGCGAAGAAAGTAAGGGAATAAACACAAGCCAACTCAATATGCCGCCCGCTACCAATATGCCGGCTATGCGAAAACCGATGATATATCCCACGCCCATATATTCGGGCGTAATATCTGCTGATATATTTGCAGATGGAAAAAAACTAGTGGTTGCTTTTGTAGCATAGGTGGCGGTATCCACAACTACTTTAAATGCTCTTTGTAAAATAGCATATACAAATGCAATGCCCAGCCCGTAAAAAGCCGTTCGGGCCACGGCCCCGCCTTTTTCACCGGCCTTCAATACCGAAGCACAGGCCGTACCTTCAGGAAAAGGAAGGGTTTCATGTTCTTTTACTATTAATGAGCGACGCAAAGGTATCATCATCAGGGTACCCAGTAAACCGCCGAAGATGGCGAGGATCAGGATAGTCACATAATCAAAATAATGCACCGAATCCTTGGCAGAAAGAAATAGAAATCCCGGGAGCGTGAACACTACGCCAGATGCAATGCTTTCGCCCGCCGAACCAGTTGTTTGAATGATATTGTTTTCGAGGATGGTTGTTTTAAAGAATCTTTTGCCCAGCGTGATAGCGAGTACAGCGATGGGGATGGAGGCCGAAACAGTAAGTCCGGCATTCAATGCCAGGTATACATTTGCGGCACCAAACAAAATACCGAATATACTTCCCATCACCAGCGCCTTCACGGTGAATTCTTTCACATTGGCCTCGGGAGAAACAAATGGTTTGAATATTTTTTTTTCGGACATAAGCTTGGTTTTGATAAAGAAAGATAAATAAAAAAGGCGATACGTTGCCGTATCGCCTTGCAGGAAAATATTTTTTTTTAGGCCGAACCTGTTTTATCTTTTACGATCTGGTTGAGTGATCTTAATCTGGAATAGATTAAAATGCCGCCAATAAATGCCGCCACAACCAATATCATAAAGAACATTTTCTTATCTGTAAAATTGTCCCAGAAACTGGTCATCACGCCGGCGATCTTACCGCCGATGGAAGTGGATAAGAACCATCCGCCCATCATGAGTGCTGTTAATCTTGCAGGGGCAAGTTTTGATACCAGTGATAAACCGATAGGGCTTAAGAAAATTTCACTGATCGTAAATACAAAATAGGTTCCCCATAACCAGGCAGGGCCAGCTTTAAATCCGTAAATAGAAGGAACGGACATTACTGCAAAAACCATCACCAATGCAGACAGGCCTGAGATAAACAAAGCCATTCCAAATTTGGATGCAGTAGAAGGTTCTTTATTCCGTTTTCGCAACCAATCAAACAGGGGTACAAAAATAATTGTAAGCAATACAATAAATAAAGGATTGATAGATTGAAATAATTCAGTGTTTGCCAATTTTACATTTTTGCCCTGTGGCCATTGGTCTTTCGGCAGATTATTAAAATATGGATCCGGGCCCATTACCTGCACAATTTTTGTACTGCTGTCTATTTTATTTCCGTTTTCAAGTAAAGCATATTTACCTTCATAAGAAGCTATTTTGCTTTTGTCTGTCACATCAACCATGTGTTCATCTACTTTATTTACCAGGCGGGGCGAATCGTTTACCGTTTCCAAAAAGCCGAGGGTACCTGCGATCTTCTCTGTGGTATTGGAAACTGTCCGGTCAGTATGTTTCTGTGCCCAAAGGGTAAGCCCGGTAGAGTTTTGATTATAAATTGTCCAGAATACAATAGAGATAGAAAAAATGAAAAGCAAAGCACCAATCCCTTTTTTATCCTGCCCCTTAGCTTTTACCCAAAGTGATATATAAAAAGCAATTATCGGGAGACAAGCAAAAATAAATGCATCATTGGCCTGGCTACCCATGATGGTAGAACCAAAGATCTTTGAAGGAATGATCCAGCCAATTACCGCTGCAATAATCGCCGGGAAAAATACGTATAAAAATATTTTTGATAGAGGCATGTCTTCGGGCTGTATGGGTTTTTTTACATCGCCGATTTTTACATGTTTTAAATTAAGGGCAAGGATGATCATACCGATGATCAATCCAACTCCGGCTGCTGCAAAGGCATAACCCCAGCCATATGCATTGCGTAAATATGCCGCCACAAAGTTGCACACAAAAGCACCAATATTGATCCCCATATAAAAGATATTGTATGCATTGTCCTTTAGCGGTTTTAAATCATCCCTGTTATAAATATTTCCTAAAACGGTAGAAATATTGGGTTTAAAAAATCCATTACCAACTATTATTAAAGTTAATGCAACAAACATAGCGGTGTTGCCGGGGATGGATAAACAGAAATACCCTGCAGACATTAAACTACCCCCAAGAAAAATGGAATTAATGTAACCAAGATACCGGTCAGCAATTAAGCCACCAATAAATGGCGTTAAATAAACCAATGCAATAAAGCTACCTACTACATCGGCACCTATATGCTGAGAAAATCCTTTTCCGCCGGTAGTGGTGTCGATCAGGTATAGAAACAAAATTCCTACCATTAAATAATAAGCAAACCGTTCCCACATTTCTGTAAAGAACAACACATAAAGTGCTTTGGGGTGCTTACCAAGTTTTGGGTTCACTGAGATATTCGTTAACTGATCTGCCATATTTATTGTTTTAAAAGTGCGGGGATGATTATTTTAGTATCTCAAAATACTGAAATTCTTATTAGCATTGCCAAAATCGTCACTTCAATTTTTAAATAACACGTTAAGAAAAAAGCATATGTGCATGCTGTTTGAAAAAATATTCTTGAAATAAGCGAATGGAATTATAAATTCGTTGAATCAAGTTCAAGCTGTTACTAACTACATGTATTGATGAATATACTTTTAATCGGCTCAGGCGGCAGGGAACATGCGCTGGCCTGGAAGATAAAGCAAAGTGACCTTTGCAAACAACTGTTTATTGCTCCCGGTAATGCAGGCACTTCATCCCTTGGTACCAATGTTGCTATAGCCACTACTGATTTTGAATCACTCGCCCTGTTGTGTGTTGAACAAAAGATCAGTATGGTTTTGGTTGGCCCGGAGGAACCCCTTGTAAATGGTATTTACGATTTTTTCAAAAGCCGTAACAGTACAAAAAATATAGAAGTGATTGGCCCTTCAAAAGCGGCTGCACAGCTGGAAGGCAGTAAAGCTTTTGCAAAAGCCTTTATGCAAAATCACCATATTCCCACGGCTGCTTACCACGAATTTACTGTGGATAATTATGCAAAAGGTATCGATTATATAAAAGAACACGCGTTACCGGTAGTTTTAAAAGCAGATGGCCTTGCGGCAGGAAAGGGTGTCATCATTTGCCAGAATCACCTCGAAGCATTATCCGAATATGAACTGATGATACATCGTGCAAAATTCGGCGAGGCAGGAAAAAAAGTAGTGGTGGAAGAATTTTTACCCGGTATGGAGTTAAGCATCTTTGTATTGACAGACGGCGAAAATTACCTGTTACTTCCCGAAGCAAAAGACTATAAGCGGGTAGGGACAGGAGACACAGGACTTAACACCGGCGGAATGGGAGCAGTAAGCCCTGTTCCTTTTGCAGACGAATCCTTTTTACAAAAAGTAAAAGAAAAAATCATTGAGCCCACCATCCTGGGCCTGAAAAAAGATAAACTGGTATACAAAGGATTTATTTTTTTTGGATTAATGAACCATGAAGGAGAGCCTAAGGTGATCGAATATAATTGCCGTATGGGCGACCCGGAAACAGAAACCGTAATACCCCGTATCGAAAATGACCTGGTGGAGTTATTGATAGCAACATCACAACAACGGCTACACGAAATGAAGATACAAACAGATCAGCGCACCGTGGCTACCGTAGTGGCAGTGAGTGGTGGTTATCCCGGCGATTATGAAAGAGGAAAAGTGATACTGGGCCTTGAAGGGAATATCCTGGAAGATACGATCGTTTTTCAGTGCGGTACCAAAATGGAGGAGGATGTGATTGTAACAAACGGAGGCAGGGTTTTAGCGGTGACATCCTATGGTAATACGGTTGCAGAAGCTGCGGAGCAATCCAACTATATGCTGGAACAATTTTATTTTGAGAACATGTATTTCAGACATGATATCGGGTACGAGTTCAGGTAAGTAACTGGATTTCCAGGCGTATTATCCTCCTTTTTATCCGAACGATACAATGCGGCATGCAATAACTAACCTAGATGTGTAAACGAAGTTACCGAAAGCGCGCTTCCGGGGTAAAACGACTCAGCTAAATAACTTAGTAAAACCCTTTGCCGGCCTTTCTTTCCCTAAATCAGGGCACTGATAAATTTTCCATAAAATGTTGAAAAATAAAGAGTTTGCCGTTGTTAATTCAAATAATTTCCACCAACTTTGCGGACATTAATTATAATTCTTTTCACATTCAATAATATGGGCCTTTTTAATTTTTTTACACAGGAAATCGCAATAGACTTAGGTACAGCAAATACCCTCATTATACATAACGATGAAGTTGTAGTGAATGAACCGTCGATTGTAGCGCTTGACCGGAATAATCCAAAGAACATTTTAGCCGTGGGGAAAAAAGCATTGATGATGCATGAAAAAACCCATGAAAGTATCCGCACGGTCCGCCCCCTGAAAGATGGCGTGATAGCTGATTTCAATGCAGCAGAGCTGATGATCAGGGAGATGATCAAAATGATCTACCCAAAAAAACCCCTGTTTGCCCCCAGTTGGCGGATGATGATCTGTATCCCCAGCAGCATCACTGAAGTAGAGAAACGTGCTGTACGGGATAGTGCTGAACAGGCCGGGGCGAAGGAAGTTTACCTCATACACGAACCAATGGCTGCTGCCCTGGGTATCGGTATCGATGTGGAGGAACCGGTGGGTAATATGATCATTGATATTGGTGGTGGCACAACAGGGATCACCGTGATTGCTTTGGCAGGTATTGTTTGCGATCAAAGCATTCGTATCGCCGGGGATGAATTCACCGCAGATATCATGGAAGCCCTCCGCCGTTATCATAGTTTATTGATCGGTGAACGTACGGCTGAACAAATCAAGATCCAGGTGGGCGCAGCAATGAAAGACCTTGACAATCCTCCGGATGATATACCGGTAAATGGCCGCGACCTGGTAACAGGTATCCCCAAACAGGTAATGGTAAGTTATCAGGAAGTGGCAGAGGCATTAGATAAAAGTATTTTTAAAATTGAAGAAGCCATTTTAAAAGCCCTTGAAACAACTCCACCCGAATTAGCTTCTGACATTTATCGCCGCGGTTTATACATTACCGGCGGTGGCGCTTTGTTGAGGGGTTTGGATAAACGGTTAAATGCAAAGATCAAACTTCCGGTTCACGTGGCAGACGATCCGCTGAAAAGTGTAGTTCGTGGAACCGGTATTGCACTGAAGCATTACGATCGCTATCCTTTTGTAATGAGATAATATTTCAATTTTGAATGTTGAATTTTAAATTTTAAATGTAGCACCGAAGTTTAGCGGTAGCAAAAAAGTTAAAGTCTTTAATTTAGCATTTAAAATTCAACATTTAAAATATCCCTTCCCGGTGCGTAACATCTTTCTTTTCATTCGCCGCCATCTCAATTTTCTTTTTTTCCTGTTGCTGCAGGTGTTCAGTATTTATTTAATTGTGCATAACAGCCTTTACCATAAGGCCATGTTCAGTGCTACCCTTAACCAGATCACCGGAAAAATAAATGAACAATACAATAAAGTGGAATATTATTTTCAGTTAAAAAAAACGAATGATTCCCTGGTTATAGCAAATGAAAGATTGTATAATAAACTGAAAGCGGATTTTGAACTACCGGATACCACCAGTAATATGATGGTCGATTCCATACAGGTAGATTCGATGGAACGCTACAGGAAGTACAATTATTTAAGTGCAAAAGTGGTGGCGAATTCTGTCGTGGCACAAAATAATTTTATTGTTTTGGGAAGAGGCAGCGGGCAACAATTAAAAGAGGGGATGTGTATTATTGATCCCAATACCGGTGTGGTGGGCAAGATCACAGAAGTCAGTAAAGACTATTCGGTAGTAATGAGCCTTTTGCATAAGGATAGTCGTATCAATGGCAAACTCATGCACGGTGGAGAAACCGGCACGGTGACCTGGGATGGCAAAACCCCCAATATTTTAATACTTACCGGGATACCCCGTAGCGCTAAAGTAGCTATTGGGGATACCATCATCACAAGTGGATTGAGCAACAGCTTTCCCAAGGGGATGCTGATTGGTTATGTGGGAGAGATCATTGCCGAAAAAAGCACCAATAATTATATGCTGAAATTAAGATCTGCCGCTAATTTTTATAACCTCGAATTTGTTTACGCTATCGACAATAAACAAGCTGAAGACATCAATAAAGTATTGGAAAAAGCAAATAAATAAACCAGTCAATGCAGACTTCGTGTAATGAGTACATTAGTTAAAAATATTATCCGCTTCGCTTTTTTTATACTGGTACAGGTTTTTGTATTGGACAGGATCCACCTGCACCAGATGGTAACACCGTATATTTATTTTCTTTTTATTTTATGGCTGCCCTTCAGGATGGGACGTACCGTGCTGATGCTGGTTGCATTTGCCCTGGGATTTACCATGGATTGTTTCCGGCATAATTACGGTTTTCATTCAGCAGCCTGTGTATTGATCGCTTACCTGCGGCCCTTCCTCATTAATCTTTTAATTCCGCAGGAAGGTGCCGATAACAATTACGAAGAACCATCTATAAAAAGTATGGGTGGCATGATCCCTTACCTCGTTTTCAGCGGGGTGCTTACTTTTGTTCATCATGGATGGTTGTTTTTATTAGAAGCCTGGCAATTTGGCAACATTTGGTACTTTTTAATAAAAACATTATTGTCAACAGCGGTGAGTTTGATCCTGATCCTTATTACTGAATTATTATTTGTGCGTAAACAAAAATTCAGAACGAATACTATTTAAAAGCGATCGAATTAGTGCATCAACGACTGGATTTAAAAAACTGCAAACAAAAAACAAAAAACAATAAACAAAAAACAAATCAGTGTCCGTATTTAACCAGTCAAGAAAAAATGTGATCATGCTGGTCTTCATTGGCATGTTTGTCATTATTATTTTGCAACTGGCCAATTTGCAGTTATTTTCCTCCAAATACCAAATACAGGCAGATGAGCAGGGCACATTCCGGAAAGTAATTTATCCCGACAGGGGAATTGTATATGACCGTAAAGGGAGGGCCATTTTACAAAACACCACTATTTACGATTTGATGGTAATTCCAGGGAAAATAAAAGGTACCGATACCCTTGAACTCTGTAACATTTTGAATATTGATACTGTTGAATTCAGAAAACGCATAGGGAACGCCATTGTAAAAAATAAAAGTTTCAGGCCATCTGTTTTTGAGGCTTTACTGAGCAATGAAAAGATGGCAAAGTTCCAGGAGAACATGTTCAAATTTGCTCCCGGCTATTATTTGCAGGAACGCTCTATAAGAGATTATCCTTATGATGCCGGAGGCAATATCCTCGGTTATTTGAGCGAAGTGGATTCCAATATATTAAAGAACCCGAAGTTTGAAGGATACCAGATCGGGGACTATATCGGGAAAGTAGGATTGGAAAAAACTTATGAAAAGGTTTTGATGGGACAGCGTGGAATTGAATTATGGAAAAGAGATAATAAGAACCGGCAAACAGACCGCATAGAAAACGGAAAATATGATACGGTTGCCATTGCAGGACAAAACATGCATTCTTCCATTGATATTGAATTACAGGCATTGGGTGAAAAGCTGATGGAAAATAAATTAGGAGCAATAGTTGCTATTGATCCCAAAACAGGAGGTATCCTGGCAATGATCAGCAGTCCTACTTTTAAACCTAAATTATTGACCGGTGCAGAAAGAAAAAAACATATCGCTGAATTATTGCTTAATCCTGCATTGCCATTATTAAACAGGACGGTTGGCGCAAGCTATTCACCGGGATCAACTTTTAAAACATTGCAGGCATTGGTGGCATTGCATGAGGGGGTAATTAATACGCATTTCACGGTTTCCTGTTCTGGTGCATTTTACGGATGCGGCAGTGGTAATCCCATGAAATGCCTGGATCGTGGCACATTTGACCTGCGGAATGCCATAACAATATCGGATAACACCTATTTTGCTACCGTAATGCAAAGGGTAATCAATAATCCTAAATACCCGAACATTGACAGCAGCCTGTCGGCATGGGACAGGTACATGTATGCTTTTGGACTGGGACATAAACTGGGCGTTGACGTGCCTTCTGAAAAAAGAGGAAATATACCCACACCTGCTTACTTCAATAATCCTAAAGTATATGGTCTCGGTAAATGGGGATATTGCAATTTCCGTTCTGTAAGCATTGGCCAGGGTGAAGTAGATGTTACGCCCATACAGGTGGCCAATGAAATGGCATACATTGCCAATAAAGGCTGGTACAAAATACCACACCTGGTAGATTCCATTGAAGGGGGAGATAAATATGATATGTTGTCAAAATTCAAAGTGAAGAACAGTACCATTGATATTCCGGATAGTGTATTTGATGTAGTGCATGATGGCATGCAGGGTGTGGTGGACCGGGGAACAGGGGTGGCTGCAAAAGTTGCCGGCATTACGATCTGCGGTAAAACGGGGACGGTGGAGAATTATTACAGAGGTGTGAAACAACCCAACCATGCTTTTTTCTGCGGCTTTGCCCCGAGAGAAGACCCCAGGATCGCCATTATGTGCGTGGTGGAAAACAGCGGCCGTTTCGGTGGCACTTATGCGGCACCGATAGTAGGGCTGATGATCGAAAAATATTTAAAGGATTCCATTACGGATGAAGGCCGCCTGGCAAAGATTGAACAACTATCGAAACTGAATTTAATACCCCCGCGGATATTTAAAGAACTGAACAGGCAGGATTCCCTGAAGCATGCAAAAGATTCGGCTTATTTAATTGAAAAGGGGTATATCCATATTATAAAAGATACGATCGGCCTGGATGATGCAGATGAGGAAGATGCGCTGGATAAAATCAGGAAAGATAAAGAGGCCACTGATAAAAATAAACCTAAAAAAGACAGCAGCAACACTAAAATAAAAGATAAACCACAGGCCATATTACCCGAGGAAAAAAAGAAACCCGAATTAAGAGATTCATTAAAAAAGAACCAGTAGTTGGGAAAACATGTATCAAAAGAATCCCTCCATATCAAAAGGAATTGACTGGCTGATGATCCTGCTGTATGCACTTATTGTGGTCATTGGACTGCTATGCATTTTTTCGGTGGAATACAGGAGCAATGATAATGTGATACAAAGTCTTTTGGGATTCAAGAAGAATTACAGCAAACAATTATTTTATTTCGGGGCTTGTTGCCTGCTGGCTATTTTTATTTTATTAACAGACAGTAAATTATTCACGGTAACGGCTAATCTCTCTTACCTGGTGGGTATCGTATTGGTATTGGCCACTTTTGTGGTGGGTAAAGAGATCAAAGGTTCCAAAAGCTGGATACCCATGGGATTCATGAATCTTCAACCCGTTGAAGTATGTAAAATATTCACGGCGCTGGCAGTAGCAAAATATCTTTCGATGCCCGAAATGGATTTCCGTAAACCCAAATCGCAACTGATCGCTGCTGCCATTGCATTTGCTCCGGCAATACTGTCTGTGTTGCAGGGAGAAACCGGCCTGGCACTCGTGTATTTTGCCTTTTTAATTCCAATGTACAGGGAAGGTCTGCCCGCTGCTTACCTTGTGGGGGGAATTGCCATGGCCATCCTGCTGGTAGTCTCACTTTTGTTTCACACCAAAATATTGCTCATTGTATTTACCGTTCTTGCAGCAATATTTATTTATTATTACCGCAGGAGGATTAAACGCAACAGCCGTTTGCTTTTAGTCATCATCAGTTGCTGGGCATTCTGTTCCTTGTTTGTTGGGGTGATCGTGCCCTTTTCTTTTAAACACGTTTTTAAAAAATACCAGGCCGACAGGATATTCAGTATGGTAGGAGTTGATAATCCATTTGCAGACAATACAACAGTTGATATCAATAATTCCGAAGAAGCAAAAATTAAACAACGAAAGAATGACCAGCAGAATTATAATGTAAAACAATCAAAAATAGCCATTGGATCCGGCGGTTTTTTTGGAAAAGGGTTTTTAAAGGGTACGCAAACGCAGGGTGATTTTGTACCGGAACAGCACACCGATTTTATTTTTACATCAGTTGGCGAGAACTTTGGTTTTTGGGGCAGTGCTGTATTAATGTTGTTATACCTGGGTTTATTGTTGCGGATTATAAAAATTGCTGAAAGGCAGCGAAGTACTTTCAGCAGGGTGTATGCTTATTCGGTAGCCGGTATTGTCTTTTTTCATGTGGCCATAAATATTTGTGTTACCATTGGCCTTGCACCAGTGATCGGTATTACCTTGCCACTGATGAGTTACGGAGGATCTTCTTTACTGACTTTTACAGTGCTTCTTTTTATTTTAATTAAGCTGGATGCAGATCGGCAGATGGTGTTGAGGTAAGGGCACCCCCTCCGCCCCCTGAAAGGGGAACTTAGCACCCTGCGGTTTGAATATCTTTTCGAGTACTTTTGCACTCAACTCTTTTTTATCACAATACTCTATAAATTATTAGGGTCTAAATTCCCCCTTCAGGGGGTTAGGGGGCATGAAAATAATTTCATTAAGCGAAGGCGCATTTACCATTGACGGGACAAAAAAATTTATTCCTTTTGACCTTGAGAAAGATAAATTACAGGAACGTCCGAAAGGAAGTTTGCTGGTGGAGATCCAACCATTTGCAGTGGTTACTTCAAAAGATATAGTGATCATTGATACCGGATTGGGTTTTACAAACGCCTCCGGAACATTACAGATCCACCAGAATTTATTGGATAAGGGAATTAATCCTATGGAGGTTACCAAGGTTTTGCTGAGTCATTTGCATAAGGATCATGCAGGGGGTATCAGTACGGAAGATGAAATAACAGGGCAGCGTTCTTTCAGTTTTCCCAATGCCACTTATTTTGTAAACAAAGATGAACTGGATTATGCTATGCAAAAAGGCATGCCTTCCTATTCAACAGATGAATTTGATATTTTGGTGAACTCCGATAAAGTGAATTATTTGCACGGAGATGGTACCATTGATGATTATATTTCTTACCATGTAACGGGCGCCCATTGCCCGTTTCACCAGGTATTCCGGATAGAAGAAGATGGACAGAAAGTTTTTTTTGGCGGCGACGTGGCCCCCCAGTTGCAGCAAATGAAGAACAGGTTCATTGCCAAATATGATTTTGACCGAAAAAGATCTATGGAACTACGCCAGCAATGGTGGCAACAGGGAAAGGAAGAAAAATGGACCTTTTTATTTTACCATGATATTAAAACACCCGTGTATAAAATGTAAAATATTAAATGATAAACATTAAATGTAAAAGGTTTGCAGCTTTTATAACCTGCAAACCTTTCAAAAATTTGAACTGCTCAACTTTTACATTTAATATTTTACATTTTAAATTTCTACCGTATCCTGTGCAGGTAATCATTATTCATAAATTGCTTTTGTATATCCTTCAGGTCTCTTAAAATACTCGCATTCACCAACGTGCCTTCGGTTTCCAGTAAAAAACCACCGATCAATTCTTTCTTTACCAGGGTTTCAATTTCAAATGTTTGAGATGTGGTTACAGCAGCCCTTACATTTGCCATGATGGTCTCCCGAATCTCATCCGTCATGGGCTCGGCGGTAGTGATCTTCACTTTATAAATATTCCTGAGTTTATTGAACTGGTCGATATAGGCTGTTACAATTTCCGGCAAATTAATTTCCCTTGCTTTACGCATCAATAATTGTATGAATGCCGTGGTTAATTTGCTTACCCTTTCTTTTGAAATGGATTCAATGATCTTCTCTTTGGCAGTTGGTTTAATGATGGGACTGCGCAATACTGCCACAAAATCGGGATTGCTTTTGCAGATGCTGTGCAGCCATTTCATATCAGCACATACAGCGTCTACCTGGTTTTGCTCTATAGCAAGATCCAGTAAACTTTTTGCGTACCTGCCGGCTAAACGGGGATTCTTCATTTTCAGTTATGAGTTATGAGTTATGAGTTGAAAGTTAAAAGTTATGAGTTGCTTTTACTCACTCTTAATTCATAACTCATAATTCTTAATTTCTAATTCAGCTTCACTTCCTGTGCCAGTTGCTTAATATATTCTTCCTGCGAAGCTTTATTGCTTAATTCTTTACGTAAAACTTTTTCACTTACTTCTATAACGAGATTACCAACCTGGTTCTTGATCTCGGTAAGTGCCGCCATTTTCTGGTGATTGATCGAAGCCTGCGCATCTGTGATAATTTTGGCTGCCTGCAATTTTGCTTCTTCTTTAGCTTCGGCGATCATTTTATCTTTTGTTTCCTTGGCTTCTTTCAGCATTTTAGCTCTTTCTTCACGGGCCTGCGTTAAAATAACCTCATTGTCATTTTGCATCTGGGCCATTTCCAGTTTTATTTTTTCGGCTGTTGCCAGTGAATCGGCAATGGTCTTTTCTCTTTTTGCAAGGCCTCCAATGATAGCAGGCCATGCAAATTTTTTCAATAGAAAAAAAACGATCAGGAAAGCCAGCAGGGTCCATAATATAAGGCCTAAAGCCGGTGTAAGTAATTGCATAATTTATACCCTCCATCTCCCTAAAGGGAGTGTTTAACTTATAAGTTCAGGAATGTCGCAAAACGGTATGTCGTTCAAGTGAGATTATTTTTTCTTTTTATTAAAAAGAAAAAATAACAGAACAAGTTCACAACGATGATGCTACAAAGAACTAATGTTTGTTACAAAATAATCTCCTCCGTTTCCTCTTTAAGGGTTAGGGGTAAAATACTGCATCCTCCGTCCTGTACTTCGGATGCAGTAAAATTTTAAAGCACCATCGCCAGGAAACCGATGATAATCGCAAACAAAGCTGCTCCTTCTACCAGTGCGGCAGTAAGAATCATGTTGCTGCGGATATCATTGATCGCTTCCGGCTGGCGTGCAATGGATTCCAATGCACCCTTACCGATCTGACCAATGCCAATACCAGCGCCAATAGCGCCTAAACCGGCGCCGATAGCACCACCTGCATTTGCCAGCGGCCCGCCTGCTAACATTACGTTCAATAAATCCATGATCTCTAATTTATATTGGTTAAAAATGATACAATTCATCACCTTCGTGTACATGGGGTTCATGCCCGCCTTCAATAGCCTGGCCAATGAACACCGCCGTTAATATTGTAAAGATAAATGCCTGTAAAAATGCCACCAGCACTTCGATGAAATAAATAAAAACAGTAAACGCAATAGAAAAGGGTGAAAAACCCCAACCTGCATAATGATTTAATGCTCCCATAATAAAAATGAGAGAAATTAAACAAATGATCAGGATATGACCCGCCACCATGTTGGCAAATAACCTGATCATTAATGCAAAGGGTTTTGTAAATATTCCCAGGATCTCCACCGGCACTAAAATGATCTTTACCCAGCCTGGTACCCCCGGGGGATTGATGATATGCATCCAGTAATGTTTATTGGAACTGAACAGTATCACCACGAATGAAATGATCGACAAAATAAACGTGAAGGCAATATTTCCGGTAACATTTGCCGTGCCGGGTATTAAGCCCACAATATTATTGATGAGGATAAATAAAAACACGGTTAAAAGATAAGGCAGGTATTTATTGCTTTTGGCGCCAAGATTGGGTTTGGCTATTTCATCATTAATAAAGTTCACGATGGTTTCCATAGTGTTTTGCATTCCTTTTGGCGCCGAGGTAATACCCTGCCCGGTTCTGTATTTCCGGGCCACTTTAATTAAAATGATAACAAGGAGGGTGAGTGCCAGCAACATTTGCACTACGTTACGGGTAAGCGAAAAATCATACACGGTAGCCGTTTGATCAATTTCGCCTTTTTCATTTACTGCAACGATCTGGCCTGCAATATATTTCTTCCGGTCCAGTGGTGATGATGGATCATCAATTTTTTCATTGGTAAGAATTGCATAACCATTATAATTTTCTTCACCGTGATGAAAACGGGAGGACATAAAGCAGGAAAATCCTTTTTCCTTTGAATACACTATCACCGGAAGAGGAATATTCCAATGATGTTCTTTTCCTTCGCCATCCTTATAAGAAAGAAAATGAAATTCATGAGCGTCCATGATATGGCCAAAAATCACTTCATTGGCATCAAATATCTTCTTTGGTTTTGCCGTGTCGGACCCCGGATGGAGCTGAGCAAAGGAGGCGTTGGAAAATATTCCTAAACCAAGGCTAAAAACCGCTACCAGTAAAGATTTGATGCTCTTTGATGCCATATTATTCCTCTAATTTGCCGCAAAGATAAGGGATGAAAAGGTAAAAAGAAAGTTAGGGGGAAAGGATTTTGTCAGTTTACTGAAAAAAGCAATTCACAGCAACCTTTTCGTATTATTTGTGGCAGGCCATGTTTATTGATTAAATTTACACCAGTTTTTCCTGTTTTTCAAACTGCATCTTGTGCAACTGGTAGTAGAATCCCTGCTTTGCCAGCAATTCTTCATGGGTGCCCATTTCTTTGATCTCGCCTTTGTCCAATACCATTATTTTACTTGCTTTGCGGATAGTGCTGAGACGATGTGCAATAACGATGGAAGTGCGACCAGAAATTAACTGGTCAATCGCGTACTGGATCAAACCCTCGCTTTCTGTATCTACGGATGAAGTGGCTTCATCCAATATCAAAATTGCCGGATCGTATAATAAGGCCCTTACAAAAGACAGTAGTTGCCGCTGGCCCAATGATAAAGTAGCTCCTCTTTCCATTACATTATAATCATAGTTGCCGGGTAACCGCATAATAAAATCATGGATGGCGATCAGTTTTGCGGCGCGTATCACTTCTTCTTTTTTTATATCCGGGTTACGCAGGGTTACATTGTCCATTACCGAACCGCTGAAAAGAAAAACGTCCTGCAGTACAACTGCAATTTTACTGCGCAGTGCGTCCAGCTGGTAGTCTTCAATATTTTTATCATCAATGCAGATAGTCCCTTTTTGAATATGGTAGAGCCGGTTCAGCAAGCTGATGATAGAGGTCTTGCCACTGCCGGTATGCCCTACAATGGCCAGCGTTTCACCTGCATCAAGGAAGAAGGAAATATCCTTTAATACATAATGCGCATCTGTATAAGCAAACCATACATTTTTAAATTCAACGCTTCCTCTCATAAAAGAATTTTGAGTCTTATACTCTTCATAAGCCCCTTTAGGGATTTGGGGTGTGGTATCTTCATTATCCAATACTTTAAAAACCCTTTCGCTAGCTATCATTCCCATTTGCAATACATTGAATTTATCAGCGATCACGCGCAAGGGCCTGAACAATAAATTGAGGCAGAGAATGAATGAAGTGATCACACCCGCGATCTTTTCTGATTTTGCGGGTTCAATACCTATTACGCCCTTGGCAGCCCACCAGACCAATAAACCGATCGACAATGCCATCACCAGCTCCACTATGGGAAAAAAAACAGAATAGGCAAAAATGGCTTTGATATTGGCATTGCGATGTTCTTTGTTAATGCTGTTGAATTTTTTGAACTCTCTTTTTTCTGCGGCAAAGGCCTGCACTACACTCATGCCCGTTATGTGTTCCTGCACAAATGCATTGAGGCTGGCCACCGCATTACGTACACGGATAAACGATTTATTGACACTTTCCTTAAAGAACCAAGTGGCGATGATCAGCAATGGAAAAGGTGCCAGGCAAACGAGGGTCAGTTGCCAGTCGACAAAGAACATATAGGTTAAAATAGAAAAAATGGAGAGCAGGTCGGCAATGATCGGGATGAGACCATCACTGAAAATATCATTGATGGACTCAATATCATTGATGGTCCTGGTGGTGAGGGTACCAATGGGTGTTTTATCGTATTGGGATAAATTGAGGTGAAGGATTTTATTATACGTACTTACCCTCAGATCCTTTACCACGCTTTGCCCCAGTGATGCTGTAAGGAAGGTAAAGAAAAAGCGGCCGCCGGTTTCCAGCAATAATAAAACGATCTGGATGACCGTGATCTCAATGATAAAAGCTCCTGGGGTATTTAAAAAAAAAGGCTGTATGTTTCCTTTAATCCCATTATTGATCGTCATTTGAATTAAAAAGGGGCGCACCGGTGCAATTATAGCCAGCACCACAGAAAGCAGTAAAGAGCCATAAAATTTATTTTTATATGGAGCGGCAAAACGGAATACCCTTTTTAATAAGGAAAAATTAAAAATTTTTCTTTTTGTCCCGGGAGTATCGCTCATTAAGCAAAGTTAATTGTTTGATGTTTTCCGGGTGTGCCGTTTAAACAAAACATTTTTCAGCTAAGAGGTCGAAAGAGGAAAGGAGAAAAAAGAGTTAGGGCGGCGACCTCTTTGTTCTCCTTTTCTCTTTTATTCTCCTAGTTAAGAGAAAATTACTTACTTCCTTTCCATTTTTGTATTGTAAGCCTTAATGAAAATAACGCCCAAGTTTTTGTAGGGTGGTACATAATCCTCCCAGGAGTCTCTTGTTTCGGCGTCTGCACTGGCAAACTGTTTCGTGAGTGTGCTCCACATATTTTTCCAAACCAGGGGTTTATTTAAAATAAGGGATTGATTGATATAATTAATAACCGGTTTGTTGATATCACCTTTACCGATCTCTTTTGTTGAAATGATATGTGCATCGGGGTTAATATCTAATATCTCACTTAAATTTTTATACCCGCCACAAGAGCCCAATACAACAATTTTTGCATTGCCAAGCATCATGTCCAATGTATGTGGCAGCCAGTAGCTATGGCCACGATGAATAACTATTACAGGCAACAGGTCATTTTGTTGAAGAAATGCATCCAGGTGCAGTTGTGCCGAGTCATCTAAGTTTGAATCATTATCGAGTGGGCGGTTGGCATAGACCCATATCTTAGGGCCTTTAATTGATTTGATCTCAGCCCATTCTTCTTTCATGGTTACCTTCCAATCCTTTGGCGAAAAGGAGTTGATAAAGCCATTAAATATTCCTTGTCCATCTTTATCCCCGTAAAAGAAAACCTGTTGTATGATCCGCCCGCTGTCATCAGCAAGGGATTTATCATCAATCCTGTAAATTGAAGGAATACCGATGGCTGCAGTAAGATCGATCTTATTACTGCTATCGGCAGAAAGAAAAATGGTTTTCAGCAAACCGTAAATTGTTTTGCCACGTTGGTTGTTATTCTGAACAGCGCTGTTTTCATATTCAATAACGTGCCCTAAGATGGTATGGAGTAATTTTTTATCATTGATACTGCTGTAGGAGTCGGCTACATCTACGGCATCTTCAAGGTTTTCGCCCTCGTCAAGATTGCCGACGAATGCCTTCATCAGTATTTGGGATTTTGCCGGGGGCATCAGTTTTAAAAAAGTATCCAGTTTATTAAAATTAGCTGCCATTTTAATGAACTTCTTAAATAAATCGAAATGCACATTCAACAACAATGAATCCGTTTTTGCATTTTTACCGAGGCGCTGTAACAAGCGGTTAAAACTATGTGTATAGCTCGAAGTGTAGATCTCATTTTCGCCCATTACAATCATATAATACAGGTCGATGGCCGACAATGGATCCGTAGCTTTCATCCGGATATTAATATTACTTTGATCATGTAGTGTATTGATGGGCGTAATGAAATGCCGGATGGCCCTCTCCTGTAAAACTTCCCTTAAGCCATTGGGGCCAAACATCGCAATAGGAGTATCTTTCATGGGCGGAGCAATGCGTTTGAAATACTCAATTTCTGTTTGTACCAAAAGTTTAAAATAACCCACGCTGTCATAACCATCCCCGCCATCACCTACATATTTTTTTATTTCTTCAATCGTTTTTTTTCCTTTTAAAATATCATCTAAAAAAGGGAAATATAAAAGTGCATTCGGGGTATTACTGATGGCTACAACGGTCATCACAAGATTGTCTGTGTTCCGGTGAATTAATTTCCCGATGATGGTATTCGGTGCCTGTGATTCTGAATAGATGGCAGTTGGATTACGCCGGCAACAGATAACGATCAGGCTGTCGGCAAACGGCTCTTCCGCATAAGGCGCGATGTTTTGCAATATTTTATCCGGGTAAAGCGAACAGAATTTCAAAAAAAGGATCTTTTTACTTTCATTATATCCTTTATTCCCTGTAAATATCCGGGTGATGATCTTCGCCGCTTCATAAGGCAGTTCTTCAATATAGGGTGCCATGCTGCTGCTATCAATATCCGCACGCATTGCCTTTTCAAAAGCATTGACCAGCATGGGCGCAAAGACAGGATTGAATTGTTTTGATTTTAGTCCTCCCCTGAATGCGATTAAAAGATTTTCTATATATCTGAGGTACCTTACCTTTTCCTGGTTCTTTACAATTTTATCACTGAGCTCTATGGAATCCTGCAGTTCATTGATCTTTCTGTTCATGATATCCGTTACAGAAAAATTGATCTCATCGTTAGCAGATACTTTTATTATTCCATCCATTTTACCATCGGCTTTGTCTAATAGCTTTTGTTCTTCTTTGATCCTATCGTGAAAAAATTGCCGTGCAAGAGGTACAATCACCGAATCAATGCCGGCAAAAACACGGGAAGCGGATAACAACAAAAAGAAGAAAAATAATTTTTTTTTCATAATCAGGGTTCAGTTGCAAAGGTGCAAAAATAGGTGATGGGCGGAATTTGCCGGTTTTATGATGAATATTAATAATAATGTGCTGCTGCGCCTTAACAATTTGATAATACAAATCAGGGGCCAAACAGGGTTCCTGATAGGGGGTAAACACTATTTTTGCAAAATATGAGTGTATCTCTGAATGTTAAAAAAGTATTAATTGCAGATGATGAACCGGATATACTTGAAATTATCCAATATAATCTGCAGGCCGAAGGATACGAAGTGATTACTGCCAAAAACGGCAATGATGCGATCGACCTTGCAAAAAAATATCTCCCCGACCTGATCATCCTGGACATCATGATGCCGGGCAAAAATGGAATTGAAGTCTGCAATATCCTCCGGTTACAACCTGTTTTCAATGATACGCTGATCATATTTCTGACAGCTCTGAGTGATGAAGGAACAGAAGTGAAAGGTCTGGAGACTGGCGCTGATGATTTCATTACAAAACCTGTAAGTCCAAAGGTATTGGTGAGTAAAGTGAATGCTTTATTCAGGCGTGTTATTAAAGAAGATACCGGGCTGGTGCAGATCGGTGACCTCCAAATCGACAGGGAAAAATATCTTATCAATTATCAGGGAAAAGATATCATACTTGCCCGTAAGGAATTTGAACTGCTTGCATTATTGGCCGGTAAGCCCGGCAAGGTTTTTCTTCGCAACGAAATATTAAACCAGGTATGGGGCACCGAAGTGATTGTAGGCGACCGTACCATTGATGTACACATCCGGAAGATCCGCCAGAAACTGAACCTGGATTGTATCACCACGGTTAAAGGAGTGGGGTATAAGTTTGAGATGTGATTTTTGGTCATCAGTTCATTGGTCATAGGGTCACTTATCATTTGTTACATTTGTATTGTTGTAAAGTAATTGGTCATTGGGTTATTGGGTCATTGGTTCATTAAGTCATTGGACTATTGCGATTCAAAAACTCTTCAAATGACCTATGACTAAATGACTCAAAGACCAAACATGTTATCCGCAAAAAATCTTTCACCACAGCAATTATCTGCACTAACTGCACTGGGGGTTTCCATCCCAATAGCCCTGGGCATTTATTTTATTAAACCGGTATGGTGGATCGCAATGCTGTCATTTTTATTGATCTTCATGGGCAGCTACGGTTTAATATTATACACTTTACAGACATTCATTTACCGGAAAATAAAACTCATTTATAAATTCATTTATCAAACCAAGGCCAGTAAACGCGAAGAGTTCTATTATAAAAATATTTTACCGCAGAAAAGCATAGATGAAGTAAGGGAAGACGTGGAATCCTGGGCCGAGCAACGCAAGGAAGAAATTGAAATGCTGCAGCAAAATGAAGCTTACCGGAAAGAATTTTTACAGAACCTGAGTCATGAACTGAAGACGCCGATCTTTGCCATCCAGGGTTATGTGGATACCTTGCTCAACGGCGCTTTGGACAATACCGATGTGAATAAAAAATTCCTGCAAAGCACTTCGCGTAATGTTGACCGTTTGGTGAACCTGGTGGATGACCTTGATGAGATCACAAAACTGGAGATGGGTGAACAGTTGCTGTTCAAAGACAGTTTTGTGGTACAGGAATTACTGAAAGAAGTGTACGAATCCTTATCCATCATGGCGGATGAAAAAGAAATCAGATGCCTTATCAAAAAAGGATGTGAATTGCCACTCAGTGTTTTTGCAGACAAAGAAAAGATACGTCAGGTATTGATCAACCTAGTGGATAATTCCATTAAATACGGGAAACAAAATGGCACCATCGAATCAAGTTTTTATAAGGTAGACGGGGCAACGGTTTTGGTGGAGATCAGTGATGATGGCGCCGGAATTTCTGAAGAACATTTACACCGCATCTTTGAACGTTTTTACCGCACCGACCTTGCCCGCAGCCGCAAGATAGGCGGAAGCGGCCTGGGTTTATCCATTTGCAAACACATTATTGAAGCACACGGTCAAACAATACATGTGCGCAGCAAGATAGACGTGGGCAGCACGTTTGGATTTACACTGCAGAGCAGGAAGGATTAAGTTAATTAACTTCCTGATCTTTTCTTTATGAATTAGCAATCGTCTACACTTAACACTCACATAACATTAGCGTAAAGATTTGGTTATATTAATGCATTCACTTTGCTTTACTACTAACCAACATCTCTGTATGAAAAATGTGAATTATTTTTTCCTGAAACTTTCAGTAAGGATTTTTCTTCCCATGCTTTCGGCTTTCTATCCTCCTTTGAAATTTTATAAGATCCACTAGTGGATAAAATAAAAAAAAGGAAGCTGGATATTCTTGTACTGTCAGATGTACACCTTGGCACTTATGGCTGCCATGCCAAAGAACTGCTGCACTATCTTAAAACCATCAAGCCAAAGACCGTAATACTGAACGGCGATATCATTGACATCTGGCAGTTCAGCAAACGCTACTGGCCAAAATCGCATATGAAAGTGGTAAAGCATTTAATGGACTGGATCAGCAAGGGCATTAAAGTGTATTACGTTACCGGCAACCACGATGAAATGCTACGCAAATTTGCCGGTTTTAAAATGGGCTCATTCAAGATCGTAAACAAAGTGATCCTGAAACTGGAAAATAATAAGACCGCCTGGTTCTTTCATGGCGATGTGTTTGACGTAACCATGCAACACAGCAAATGGCTCGCAAAACTCGGGGCCGTTGGGTATGATACCCTAATCCATATTAATCACCTGGTGAATTTTATCTCGGAAAAAATATTCAAGAAAGGAAAACTTTCTTTATCAAAAAAAATAAAGAACAGTGTAAAGAGCGCCGTAAAATTCATTAACAATTTTGAACAAACGGCAGCGGATATAGGAATCAGCAATCATTACGATTATGTTGTTTGCGGCCATATTCACCAGCCGGAAATGCGGGAGATCGAAAACCAGCATGGAAAAATAATGTACCTCAACAGCGGCGACTGGATAGAAAATCTATCAGCGTTGGAGTATGCAAACGGTGAATGGAAGATATACCGTTTTGATGATAATGAAATGCTGAACATGATCGTAAAAGGACCGGAAGAGGAAGAATTGAACAACACGCAATTGTTTGACAACATGGTGGAAGAATTTAATTTATTGAAACAGTGATGAAAATACTCTACGCCATACAAGGCACGGGCAACGGGCATTTAAGCAGGGCAAGGGATATTATTCCTGTCCTACAGAAAAAAGGCGAACTGGATATTTTGGTGAGTGGCATACAGGCTGATGTGGAATTACCTTATCATGTAAAATACAGATTTAAAGGCCTTAGTTTTATTTTTGGAAAAAACGGTGGCATTGACCTGTTCGCTACTTACAAAAAGAGTAACTTAAGACAACTCTATAAAGAAATCAAAAGCCTGCCCATTGAAGCATACGATTTAGTGATCAATGATTTTGAACCGGTGAGTGCATGGGCCTGCAAAATGAAACACAAACAATGCATCGGGTTAAGCCACCAGGCAGCAGTGATCAATAAGAGATCCCCAAAACCAAAAAAAAGAGACCTCCTTGGCAAAGCGGTGCTGAACAATTATGCACCAGTTACCACAGCTTATGGATTTCATTTTGAGGCATATGATGCAAATATTTTTACCCCGGTAATAAGAAGCCAGGTGCGAAATGCCAAAGCTTTAAACGAGGACCACTACAGCGTTTACCTGCCGGCATATAGTGATGAAAGAATAATAAAAATATTGGGGGAAATAAAAAATGTCAATTGGCAGGTGTTCAGCAAACATTCAAAAAAGGAATACAAAGAAAAAAATATTCACATAAGGCCGGTTAATAATGATGATTTCATTGATAGTTTTATCAATTGTACAGGTGTTTTATGTGGAGCCGGTTTTGAAACACCCGCCGAAGCATTGTATTTAAAAAAGAAACTGATGACCATACCCATGAAGGGGCAGTATGAACAACAATGCAACGCCGCAGCTTTAAAAACATTAGGCGTACCTGTGATTAAAAGTTTAAAGAAAAAACATTTGGATAAAATAAAAGCCTGGGTTGCAGACAAACAGCTTATACCCGTGCATTTCCCCAACAGCACGGAGAAGATCATCAGCATGATATTGGAAAAGCATGGCGCTGATGCACCTAAAAAGAATGTTGAATTGGGTAAAGCCATTTACTCTGTAAAAAAATTAAAAGCCAAAAGCCTGGGGAAAATATTAAATCAACTTGCTGAATAAAGATATGCTGTTTACCAAAAATGATTTTGGAGATGACTTTAAATGGGGTGTTTCCACCGCTGCTTACCAGATAGAAGGTGGCCATAATGCTGATGGAAAAGGCCCGTCTATCTGGGATACTTTCTCTCAAAAAAAGAAAAAAATATTTAACGATCATAACGGGAATATTGCCTGCAATTTTTATGAACACTATGCAGATGATATTGCCCTGATGTATAAGCTGAATATTTCCAACTACCGTTTTTCCATTTCATGGAGCCGTATTTTTCCACAAGGTGTTGGCGCTGTAAACCAAAAGGGGATTGACTTTTATAACCACATAATAAATTTTTGCGAGGAGTTGGGAATTGAACCATGGATAACCTTGTATCATTGGGATCTGCCCGAAGCGCTGCAAAAAAAAGGTGGTTGGACAAACAGGGAGATCATTCACTGGTTCAGTTGTTATGTGGAATGTTGTATAAAAAATTTTGGCGACCGGGTAAAACACTGGATGGTATTAAATGAGCCCATGGTATTTACCGGAGCGGGATATTTTTTAGGAGTGCATGCACCTGGTAAAAAGGGATTGGGTAATTTTTTAGCTGCTGCGCACCATGCTGCATTATGCCAGGCAGAAGGCGGAAGGATTATCAGGGCATTCCAAAATGATTGCAAAACAGGAACCACCTTTTCTTATTCTCATATAGAACCATTCAGGAGCAATGAAGAAAAAGATATAAAAGCTGCAGTTAAGGTAGATGCATTGCTCAACCGCATGTTTATAGAGCCATTACTTGGTTTGGGTTATCCCACAAAGGATCTGAAGATCATGGAACGCATGGAACGCTTTATGCACCCGCAGGATGAAAAGAAACTGGCCTTTGATATGGATTTCATCGGGTTGCAGAATTATACCAGGGAATTGGTAACGCACGCTCCTTTCATGCCTTTTTTAAAAGCGAAGATCATTAAAGCAAGCAAAAGAAATGTAGAGCATACGCTGATGGACTGGGAAATACATCCCCCATCGATTTATAAAGCGCTGAAACAGTATAGTAGCTACCGCAAGATAAAAGAAATCATTGTAACTGAAAACGGCGCAGCGTTTACTGATACCTGTGAGGATGAAAGGGTGAATGACCGCAAAAGGGTGAATTTTTTACAGGACCATATTGCCCAGGTTTTACTTGCAAAAAAGGAAGGCGTAAAAGTTAAAGGTTATTTTGTTTGGACCCTGTTAGACAATTTTGAGTGGGCCGAAGGCTTTTACCCGAGGTTTGGTTTAGTTTACGTGGATTTTAAAACGCAACGAAGAATTATAAAAGATTCCGGAAAATGGTACTGTCAATTTCTAAAAAACACCCTGGTAGCATCTATTGAAGCTGCGCAATGCGAAGAAAAAAAATGATATAATTGTTCAGTAACCGTTATCAATGCCAGTTTCAAACTGTTTGTATTGCACCGGTTGATGATATTGTTCTGTTGTTTTGAATAGTATGCATTTTTTTGAAAGAGATATTTATGCGTTTTATATTTTTTGCAATATAGAACCCCAGTAAACCAGACGCACTGCCTATGACCGCACCAATGAGCACATCCATTAAAAAATGCTGCGCCAGGTAAATCCTGGAAAATCCCACCAATACAGCAGCAGCTAAAACGGGTATCTGCCATTTTTTATTCTTTATCATCAATATCATCACCATAGCAATAGCAAATGCAGTGGCGGTGTGGCCCGAGGGAAAACTGGAATTGTTTGCGAGCGAAACATTATCCACGAAAAACAAATATTGCCCGGGTTCAAAAAATAATCTGGGCCTGGGGGAATTGATGAGATTCTTTATTATTTGAACAGCGGCGCCCGATAACAGGAAAGCATACAATAATGCCATACCCTGTTGCTTCTTTTTAAAATAAAATAAACAAACCCCTATGAGTGATACTGCAAAAATTCCATCACCCATAAAAGTATAGTTAATAAAAAAAACATTCAACCAGAAAGGGTGGTATGTATTTTGGGAGATATATGTGCGGTTTTCCCTGAAGTAATAGCAATAAAGATCCTGCAAGTAAAAAAGAAAGAAAACTAAAAAAATAGACACGATTGTTGTGTAAAACAGGCATTATTATTTTCATACTTACGCTTGTTGATTTTAGCTGCAAGCTAAGAGACAAAGGTTAACCTATTATTAAGCAGGGGTTAAGCCTATGTTACAAATATTGAATCAGGGCTGTATTATTTCTTTGAAAGGGAGACTAAAAATTGTTTTGCCTCCGCTGATAATTTTGTAAAGAAGGATTTTCCATCCATTGAAAAAGAAAAATGCATACAACCTGCATCATTCATCCTAAAGTCAATATCCTTGATCACTATGTTGTTCTTAAAAAAGTGAAGGGAACCATCATAACCGCAATTGATGTTTTCGGATGTGCCCGATGCGATGTAACCAGACAGCTCGTCTAATTGTTTTTTATCTCTGAGAATCACCACATTCACCACGGTGTCCATGCTTCCATCGCTTTTATAAAAATTAATGGCCGCGCTGTCGGGGACCGCCAGTATTGCTTTTACACCGGATGACCTGTTGCAGGAAGAAAAAATCACGAAGACAATAAACACTAAGGATAAACGCCGCATTTTTGTTTTAAAGGTATAAAAAAAGCCACCAATAAGACTAAGGGTGGCACAAGCATGAGAAAAACTTGCTATTTGCTTAAGGAGCTTGTAATAAATTGCTATATGATGTAAACTCTTGCACAATATCAAATAGCATTGTTAACCGATGATTATGGAAAGATTACGTAAATGTTATGCTTGACAACTTTGCCAAAGTTTATAATAAAAAAATGCCACCGTTAAGAATAACGGTGGCGTAACATGAAAGACTAGCTATATGTGATTAAAAGAAATTGATGATACGGATCAAAAATTATATTTTATTCCAAACTGCCCCTGCCAGCGGCTGTTGACTGGATCAACTGTATAATATTGTTTGCCATTTAAACCGTTTGGCTGGTTAAATGTAAATGTTGGAATATAGCCGGATGATGGTTTACCAGGAGCCCTGTTGGCTGCATCATTTGCAAAGGTTAATATATTGACTGTATAGTTATTTACATTTGTAACAAATGAAACATGTCCCCAACTGTTGTTTAATAAATTTAATACATTAAAGATGTCAAAACTTAACTGCAGCGAATGGCTTTTGTTGATCTTACTCAATCTGAATTCATGCATTAGTTTCATGTCCAATTCCTGGTTCATCGGCGTATGTAAGGCATTTCGTTCAGCATATTGCCCTCTTCTTGTTTTAAGATATTTATCTCCCTCAATAAAGGCATTTAGATCCGTCCATTGTTGTGCAGCGGTGTAGATGCTTCCGTCTGGATTTGTCTTGTCCCTCAGGTTGATATCGCTCTGGTCTTTTGGAATATACGGGAGGTTGGCATTAGCAGCGTTTCCAAAAGGAGCCCCACCGGATGCATAAACCACAGAATACGGATTGCCTGTCTGGGCAGAATAGAAAAATGTAACGGAACTCGTATTCATTGCATTCCAAACCATGTTTCCGCTCCATGTTGCTACAAAGCGATTTCTCATATCAAAGTTGGAATAAGAAAGTTGTGCATTACTTGGAACTATAGCAGGGTTTACTTCGTAATTTGACTGGAATGAATTGCGGATACCATTACTGATATCTTTACTCATGCCATATGTATATGCAGCACTCCAGTTCATATTAAATAAATGCCTGCCGGCTTTAATATTATTAGTGGTATTACTTAATTGGGCAGTTAAATTATAACGATATCCTTCTTTGGTATTAGTAAGGAAATAAACATTGGAATAATTGTTGTACAGTTTACCCCCAACATACACCGGCGATTGGGTTGGGCCTGTAGTATAATATTGCACACTATCCTTAATATTGATCTGCTGAAACTTTACGTCATACAATGTTTTTGTGTAAAGGGCATCCAGTGTTAATTTATACCCTTTACCAAATTTAAAATCAGCGGCTAAATTTGTCCGCCACACCTGAGGTAATTTAAAATTATTATCAATGATATCTATTTCCCTTGTATTGCTTGCTGAAGCACCGCCATATTTTGTTACTGTATCTTTCAGATATAAAGGATTAATGGCTAAAGGCACTACAGTGCCGCTACTTGGCTTATAATCAATATTACCATAAGTTGTTCCGTTCAACGTATAAGCATACCCTAGCCATGCGAAAGGCATTCGTCCAATAAAAATGCCTGTACCACCGCGAACTACAATAGATTTGTTTTCATTTACATCCCATGTGAATCCCAGTCTTGGTGATATCGATGCCTTTCCCAGCCATTTATTATTTAGCTGGGAGAACGGCGTATGCGTATAAGTTGGGGTAGGGGAGTTATAATCAACAACGGTATTTAAAGAAGGATCGGTAATTGGCTGGCTTCCCAAAGAAGAATAATCGATGCGAAAGCCTGGCGTTACTTTAAAACTTTTATTGACAGCAATTTCATCCTGTGCATAAGCGCTTAGCAAACTAACTTTAAAAGGATCAGGAGGAGCATCGTAGATAGAGTTCCTGTCGTTTGAATACTTAGGATCAGTCGTAAATGCTCCACGGATGCGGCTTGGCTTATCTGCAAGGAAATTGGTAAGATTGGAATATTCCCATCTGCCATTCCATGAATTGATGAATCCATAGGTAAGATTATAAAATTCATTATGAGTGCCAAATGTAAACTTATTAATGCCTTTTGTCAATGTAACATTATCACTTATTTCAAATGTCTTTTGTTTCATATTATATATAGAAGCTTCTCTCCAGGTTCCTCCCCATATTGTACCACTACCAATATCCATAAATGGTGAAAGAACGCCCGGAAAATCTCTGTACTCATGAACATTGATATAACTTACATTGATTTGGTTGCTTAAATTATTTGATAATTTGGTTTTTAATTCAGCAACTATATTCACATTTTTTGTATGCTGTGTAAAGTCGGTAGAAGAAAACTGAAAATTGGTAGTGGTGCGTTCTAAATTATTACCTGAACCATTCGTGTAGATCGTTCGAAAAGTTAAATTGTTATTAGCGTTCAATTTAAAATCAAAGCGAACAAATAACTTATCACTGTTTGTAAATACCTTATTTGCATCATAAGAACCAACGTCATAGCCATATTTATTTTTTAATTGATTTTGAATAGCCTGTGCATCTGCAATTGAGATAGCGGCTCCAGGATCACCGGCGTTATAAAATGTGGGCTCCTGACGGCGTGTTTGTTCAAAATTTACAATATAAAATGCCTTATTTTTTACAATTGGACCGCTTATGGTGCCGCCATATTGATAATCATAAAAATCAGATCCTATCTTTGTTTTAAGCCCGTCAACACTTTTGCCTACCAAAGACTGATTTCTGCCGTACGCATAAACAGAACCATGAATAGTATTGGTACCACTTTTTGTAACAGCATTTACAGAACCACCCGTAAAATTCCCCAACTTAACATCAAATGGTGATAATTGTACTTGTACTTCCTGGATTACATCTATGCTGTATGGATTGGTTCGGGTACCAGAACCAGCTGCTCCTGATTGTCCGCCACCGCTGACGCCACCGAAAGAATTACTAAAGCCGATCGCATCATTATTTATAGCTCCGTCAATTGTCAAGTTATTGTATCGAAAGTTAGTACCGGCAAAAGAGTTGTTATTAGACTGCGGAGTTAGACGGGTAAAATCTCCTAAACTTCTTCCTAGTGTTGGCAAACTATTCATTTGATTCCTCCCGATATTAATTCCTGATCCTGCGATTTTTTTACCACTGGTTACCACCACCTCACTCATATTTTTTGTATTTACCTTCAGGCCAACATTAAAATCGGGGTTATTACCCAGGATAAAATTCTGGTTATCCATTTTTTCCTCGTTATAGCCCACAAAAGTTACCTTAACGGTATAAGGCCCGCCGGGTTTTAAGTTAGGGATGTTGAAGATCCCTTTCTTATTGGTTTGTGTGGTGCTCACAATGCCGGTAGGTTCATGAATTGCGGCGATGGTTGCACCAGCAACGGGGTTACCTTTTTCATCATTGACAGTACCGTTAAGGGAGCTCGTGGTTTCCTGGGCAAAACAGGTTGCTGTAAAAAGGATAAATGCAAATAGTGCAGATAGTAATTTTTTCGTCTTCATGCTGTTAGTTTTATGCAAAAAGACGACTTGCATGTTATGGCAAGATGAACCTAGCGTTAGGTAAATGTTATGGGTATGTTACCAAAATGTTATGCGATTATTTTTTATTGGAATTGATTATGTTGCAATAAGAATATTTCTCTTAAGTAATAAGAAATTTCTGTTACTTCAATGTTAAGTTATCATTACCATTTAATTGGGCAGTAACATCAAAATCAATAATTATACTTTTGCTTCAAAATATACAATCATGGCAGGCTTAAATTCAATGCTTAAGATCTTCTTACCGAAAGACAGGGTATTCTTTCAATTGTTTGAAAGTGTATCCGGGGTTTTGGTAACAATGGGCGAAAAATTAAAAGACGTGGTGAACGAGCCCGATTTTGATAAAAGGGCGCAGATCATCCAGGAAGTGGAAGACATGGAACACGTAAACGACAATTATACACATACGATATTCACCGAATTGGGAAAGAATTTTATCACTCCATTTGACCGGGAAGACATTCATTACCTCGCAACGGCATTGGATGATATTGCTGACTATATCTATGCTTCTGCCAAAAAAATAAATTTTTACCGGGTCAACCCCAATGATATGGGGTTTAATAAAATGGCCGACCTTATTGCATTGGGTTGCGTGCAGGTAGATAATGCAGTAAAAGAATTGCGCAATATGAAAAACATGCGCCGGATCACAGATGCATTGGTTGCCATCAACAGTATTGAAAACCAGGCAGACGATATTTTTGACATGAGCATTGAACGCCTTTTTGCTACAGAGCCAGACGCGAAAGAAGTGATCAAAAAAAGAGAGATTTACCAGGTTATGGAAATTGTAACGGATAAGTGTGAAGATGCAGCCAATGTAATTGAATCCATAATTATTAAATATGCTTAAGTAATTAGTTAATCACACTTGTGTATATAAAATACTGATTAAAATATTATGATTTTCTTGATAATAATTATAGGATTAGCGCTCATTTTTGATTATATCAACGGATTTCATGATGCAGCCAATTCCATTGCTACAATAGTTTCAACAAAGGTATTGACGCCAACACAGGCAGTACTTTGGGCTGCTGCTTTTAATTTTATAGCTTTTTTTATATTCAGGGAACATAAAGTTGCGGGAACAATTGCCAATATTGTTTCGGCAGACATTATCAACTTTAAAGTACTTATTTCCGCAACAATTGCTGCTATTAGCTGGAATCTTTTAACTTGGTATTATGGTATTCCATCCAGTTCTTCCCATACACTTATTGGCGGCCTCGCTGGAGCAGCACTTGCAGCTGGTGGAATTTCAGGTGTAAATACCCACCCGATTTTTATCGCTTTAATCTTTATGGTTTTAGCTCCTTTTATTGGTTTAATTTTTGGGTTTATCATTACGGTAATCACAGTGAATCTTGCAAAAAAATCCCGACCATCGAAGGCAGATAAATGGTTCAAACGGCTTCAATTGGTATCTTCTGCAGCACTAAGTCTAGCTCATGGAGGAGGAGATTCTCAAAAAACAATGGGGTTAATTTTAACTGCAATATGGTTTTATGAAAAAACTGTAAATGGAAGTACTGCTTCTATACATGATTTTTCTATGCCAGGATGGTTACCACTGGCTTGCTATTCTGCAATAGCCCTGGGAACTATGTCGGGTGGATGGCGCATCGTAAGAACTATGGGAACACGTATTACAAAAGTTAATCCACTGGAAGGCGTTTGCGCCGAAACAGCCGGTGCTTTTACTATATTTCTTACAATTGGTTTTGGTATTCCGGTAAGCACTACCCATACGCTTACAGGATCAATTGTAGGCGTTGGTGCAACTAAACGCCTGTCTGCTGTTCGTTGGGGAGTTACATTTAGCCTGCTTTGGGCATGGGTACTTACTATTCCGGTAAGCGCTTTGGTTGCAGCAGCTGTTTATTATGTTATTAATTTCTTCTTTTAATTATTGAAAGAAATCCTATCATTTACAAATCACTCACCGGAATGAGTGATTTTTCGTTTCCTTTGTGATATGAATACAATCTTAGTTACCGGTGGTTGCGGCTATATTGGCAGTCATACTATTGTTGACCTGATTGAAAATGGTTTTGAAGTGATCTCCGCCGATAATAATTCCCGGAGCAGTGATCAGGTATTGAATGGCGTTGAAATGATAACCGGCAAAAGAATAAAAAATTATAAGGTGGATCTTTGTATTTATGATGATACCTATGCCATTTTCCAGGAAAATCCTGATATCACCGGCATCATTCATTTTGCCGCGTTCAAATCTGTGGAGGAATCTGTAGAAAAACCACTATTGTATTTTGAAAATAATCTCAACTCACTGATCAATATTTTAAAATGTGCAGATGAGTTCAACATAGCTCATTTCGTTTTTTCATCTTCCTGCACCGTGTATGGAAACCCGGATCATCTTCCTGTTACAGAAGAAACTCCTCAAAAGCCCGCTGAGTCACCTTATGGCGCTACCAAGCAAATGGGTGAACAGATCGTACAGGAAGCTGCCAAGCGCTATAATATGCACACGGTTTTACTAAGATATTTTAATCCTGTTGGTGCACATCCATCTTCAGCCATTGGAGAACTCCCCATTGGCAAACCATCCAACTTGGTTCCCGCTATTACCCAAACGGCCATTGGTAAGCTGCCTTTAATGCAGGTTTGGGGTACAGATTACCCTACAAAAGACGGTAGTTGTATAAGAGATTATATTCATGTTTGTGATATTGCAGATGCACACACACGCGCCCTCAACCACCTGTTAAAAAATAAGAATACCAATAAATGCATGGTATTTAATTTAGGGAGCGGCAATGGCTACAGCGTACTTGAAGTGATCAGTGCATTTGAAAAAGCAAGTGGCCAAAAATTGAATTACCAAACCGGGCCACGCCGCGAGGGGGATGTTGTTGCTATTTACGCCAACAATGAAAAGGCAAAACAGCTTTTAGGATGGATCCCCAAATACAAGCTGGAAGAAATGATGAGTACTGCTTGGAATTGGGAGCTTAAACTGAAAGAAAGTGAAATTTTCGTATCAGGAAAAAACCTGGATTTGAATTAAATTTTTCCATTATCTTCGTCTATCCCCAAAACCAAATCTTATAAATTACCAGTTTTATTTTTGCTCAATAAACTAACTGATTGCTATGGCGAAAAGATTTGCGGGGATTTTTATTATCCTGCTGCCCGTATTATTATTTTTTGCAGGCTGCAAAAAATTTGAAAAAACCGGGTGTTTGGAAGCTCCCGGGGTAGTGATTTCTTTCGACGATAACTATGTTGATAACTGGATGCAGTATTTGCCTTTGCTTGATTCAGCAGGAGTAAAGGCAACATTTTATATCTGCAGGTATAACCGTTTCACAGCCGACCAGAAAAATAAATTGAAGATCATCCAAAGCCATGGTCACGAAATCGCTTTTCACACTACCAATCATTACAATATGATGGACTATGTATATAAACATAAACATACTGTTGATGAATTAATGAAATTTGAGATAGAAGATGGACTAAAGCTGATGAACGCCGATGGATTTTATCCCACCACATTCGCTTATCCTGCGGGAGCGCATAACGGACTTTTTGATAAGATGCTAAAACGTTATTTTAAAAGTGTAAGGGCGCTTAATGGTACCAATGATTATTCCAAAAGCCTTGCGCCCATAGAGAAAAATGATGTATTGTACGGTTTGGGCATCGACAAAAGCAGTAACAGGTCTGATCAGGCTGTTATGGAAGTGATCAAGTCGGCATGGGACAATAAGGACTGTGCTGTATTTGTTGCACATAATATTAACCGGGATATACCACTCAGCGTAACGAGGGAACGCTTACTGAAAATGTTTTCCTATATAAAAAGCCTGGGATTGAAATATTACACTGCATCTGAAATTTCCAATTAAGCGTATTTACTGAACCGGTTTGAACACATTGTGAGCAATTTTTTGCCTTAATCCCGTGTTTCAATCAAATCTTTCTTTTACTTTGCGGCATCTTAGAATCCAAAAAGCGGCCGGTGGTCCGGATGGCTATCGGGAGGCCACTGCGGAAAGTCCCGATTGCTGTCTTCACCAACCGTAAGATGGGAAATCAATATTTCAATTTTAGACAGCCGATTAAAAAATTAATCAAAAAAATTTTATTTATGCTCAATGAAATCCAGGTTACCGGTAATAAAGATACCCGAAGTGGTTTTGGAGATGGTATTGTAGAAGCGGCGCGTACAAATTCAAATATAGTTGCGCTTACTGCAGACCTTGGCGGGTCTTTAAAACTGAATGCATTTATCAAGGAATTTCCGGAACGCTTTTTTCAATGCGGCATTGCTGAAGCCAATATGATGGGTATTGCTGCAGGACTCACGATTGGAGGGAAGATACCTTATACCACAACTTTTGCGAATTTTTCAACCGGCAGGGTATATGACCAGATCAGGCAGAGTATTGCCTATAGTGGAAAAAATGTAAAGATCTGTGCATCACATGCCGGCTTAACTTTAGGAGAAGATGGTGCTACACACCAGATCCTGGAAGATATCGGCTTGATGAAAATGATGCCGGGAATGATCGTGATCGTTCCGGCCGATTATAATCAAACCAGGGCCGCCACCAAGGCAATAGCCGATTATGTGGGCCCGGTTTATCTTCGCTTTGGCCGCCCGGTATGGCCCATTTTTACAAACGAATTGGATTTTGTTATTGGTAAAGCACAACAGCTTTCCGAAGGAACTGATGTAAGTATTTTTGCCTGTGGCCATTTGGTTTGGAAAGCCATAGAAGCAGGTAAGATTTTGCAGGAAAAGGGTTTAAGTGTTGAACTGATAAATATTCATACCATTAAACCTTTGGATGTGGATGCAATTGTAGCTTCGATAAATAAAACAAAATGCGCAGTTACTGCTGAAGAGCATAATATCATTGGTGGGCTTGGAGACAGCATTGCACAAGTTGCAGCCAGGCATTTCCCGATACCAATTGAATATGTTGGAACAAAAGATACTTTCGGGGAAAGTGGTAAGCCGATGGATCTGTTGAAAAAGTATGGATTGGATACACCTGATATTGTAACTGCCGTGGAAAAAGTGATAGCTAGGAAATAGGTTGAAAGTTGAAGGTTGAAAGTTGAAGGTTAGAGTATACGAACCTGGAGTATTCTTCGAATTTCGTAAACTGCCAACTTTCAACCCTCAACCTTCAACCTTCAACTTTCAACCTTCAACTTTCAACTGATATAAGTTAAACTTTACCTATAAAAGCTAATCTTGCGATTGTTTTTTTTATTTTTACTGCTCATCTGCTTACTATGGCCGAACATTTAGACGATAAAGAACTATTGGAACAATTCCGGGAAACCTCAACTAAAGAAGCAGGTTATACCCGTATTATAAAAAAATACCAGGAAAAATTATATTGGCATATCCGCAGAATGGTTGTTGAACATGAAGACGCCAATGACGTATTGCAGAATATGTTTATAAAGGTTTGGAATGGACTCGAGAATTTTAGGGAAGACAGCCAGCTTTATACCTGGCTGTACCGTATCGCTACCAACGAAAGCCTGAGTTTTTTGGAGCAACAGAAAAAAAGATCTTCTGTTTCACTAAGTGATGTGGAAAGTGGTTTGAGTAACCGTCTCCAGGCAGATAAGCATTTTGATGCCAATAAATTAGAATGGAAATTGCAGGTAGCTATTCAGCAATTGCCTGAAAAACAGAGAGTTGTATTCAATCTCCGCTATTACGATGAAATGCCTTATGAAAAAATGAGTAAGGTATTGGAAACCAGCGAGGGAGCCCTTAAAGCAAGCTATCATCACGCAGTAAAAAAAATAGAGGATTTTATACTGAATCATTAAACTTTTAATAAATAACAGCGTCTTAGTAAAGTAATGGAATCGAGGATCGACATATTAAATGAATTAAAGGAGCTTAGCCCCTTACTAGACGGCATGGAAAAACTACATGTTTTTACCGTTCCGGAAGGCTATTTTGAGGGTTTAAGTGCACGTATTTTAGGGATCGTAAAAGAAGAAGAAACAGGAGTTTTAAGTAAGCTGTCCAAACAACAATCCTTTGAAGTACCTGCAGGATATTTTGATAATTTATCCAACACTATCCTGGCCAGGATAAAAGCGCAGCAAAATGAAACTGCAGCAGATGAACTGAGGGTATTATCACCCATGTTGTACAGCATTCAAAACGAAAATGTATTTGAAGTGCCTGCGGGTTATTTTGATAGTTTATCATCAACTGTCATGACCAGTATAAATGGCGGGCAAAATGAAACTGCAGCAGATGAACTGAGAGTATTATCACCCATGTTATACAGTATTCAAAACGAAAATGTATTTGAGGTACCGAATGGATATTTTGCTGATCTCTCAGATGAAATTTTGAATACAATTCATCAACCTCAGACAAAGCTTGTGGTAATGCGCATGCGCAGCAGCAGTTTTATTAAATATGCAGTGGCGGCTGCTTTTACAGGTATGATGGCATTGGGCGTTTTTAAGTTTACTGCTGTAAATAAAAACGATAATGCTGACCCCGCTATAAAAATTGGGCAGGATATAGCCAAAGAAAATAAATTTGATGAGGAGATGGCGAAGGTTACGGACGCAGATATTGTAAAATATCTCGAGGCAAATGGCAGCGATGTAAAGACTGCGTTAGTTGCCAATAGCGTTAACGAAAATGAATTACCCTCCCAGGAAGATTACCTGATGGATGATAAGGCCCTCGATAAATACCTTGACAACATTAACGTAAATGATCTAAAAAATTAGGGCCATTATTATGAAAAAATATCTACTTATACTTACACTTTTCTTAGGCAGTTTACCTGCTTTACATGCACAGGATGTTCAGCCAGGTGATGAAAACCAAAACCAGGTCAGGATCAAGGCCCTGTATGTGGCATACATCACACAGCAGCTAAACCTGAGCCCTGATGAAGCTCAGAAATTCTGGCCGGTACATACACAATTTGAAGCCGACCTGAAAGCAATTAAGCCCGGTATGGCGGAGCTTGAAAAACAACAGGCTATTTTAAATATCAAAAAAAGATACCAGGAAAATTTCAACAGAATATTGGGCCCTAATCGCTGTGAGCGGTTTTTCAAGATGGATGGGGAATTTAAAAACAGGCTACTTGAACAACGGGTACATAATCTACGCCAGAATCAGCGGCCATTAAGAAGGGGGATATAAAATCTTCTGCGACTTAAAAGGAGAAAAATATAAAGGGCGGTTGTAACATCTTGTTACAACCGCTCTTCTGTTTTGGTATTTATTATTTCACAAATATTTGCGTTCTTAACACCTAATAAGCAGGTATTTGCTGCAGGATTTATTTTCGGGTAGCCCATGTCATTTCGAAAACCAGTGATGATGATCAGATAATTTGGCAAAGAACAGAAAACTATTATTTTAAAACAGGAACAGGAATATTACCTGCTAAAACTTATTTCCCGGATTTGTGATTTGAGGGCCTTTATTATACCAATTTTTTTGCCATTCCCGCCGGCAATCCCTACCTTTGCAGCCTGAAAAATTACCCTTTTATAAAAAATTATTAATTGATATTTTATGGTAGAAATTAAACCGGATGAGATCTCTGCGATTCTGCGCCAGCAACTGAGCAATTTCAATGCCTCAGCCAGTTTGGAAGAAGTTGGTACGGTATTGCAGGTGGGCGACGGTATTGCCCGTGTGTATGGGTTGAACAATGTTCGTTCCGGCGAATTGGTAGAGTTTGATAATGGCGTAAAAGCCATTGCACTGAACCTGGAAGAAGACAATGTTGGTGTGGTTTTAATGGGAGACAGCAGTGAGATCAAAGAAGGAGATAAGGTAAAACGTACCGGACAGATCGCATCTATTAAAGTGGGAGAAGGAATGAGTGGCCGTGTAATTAATACTTTGGGCGAACCCATTGATGGTAAGGGGCCTATCAAAGGCGAATTGTATGAAATGCCATTGGAACGCAAAGCCCCCGGTGTAATTTTTCGCGAACCGGTAAAAGAGCCGCTTCAAACAGGTATCAAAGCCATTGATGCAATGATCCCGATCGGGCGCGGACAAAGAGAATTGGTGATCGGCGACCGCCAGACCGGTAAAACAGCTATATGCGTTGATACGATCATCAATCAGAAAGAATTTTACGCAGCGGGTAAAACCGTGTATTGTATTTATGTTGCTATCGGCCAAAAAGCCAGTACCATCGCCGGAATTATGAAAGTATTGGAAGAGCATGGCGCAATGGCATACACTACAATTGTTGCAGCTTCAGCTTCTGATCCTGCACCGCTTCAATTCTATGCTCCATTTGCAGGAGCTGCTATCGGGGAATTTTTCCGTGATACCGGAAGACCTGCATTAATTATTTATGATGATCTTTCCAAGCAGGCAGTGGCATACCGTGAAGTGTCTTTATTATTGCGTCGCCCCCCCGGACGTGAGGCTTATCCCGGTGACGTGTTTTATCTGCATAGCCGTTTATTGGAACGTGCTGCAAAAGTTATTGCAAAAGATGAGATCGCAAAGCAGATGAATGATCTGCCTGAATCGATAAGGCACATGGTAAAAGGCGGTGGTTCTCTCACCGCGTTACCGATCATTGAAACACAGGCCGGCGACGTATCTGCCTATATTCCAACCAATGTGATTTCTATTACCGACGGGCAAATATTCCTGGAAGGAAACCTTTTCAATGCCGGTATACGTCCGGCTATCAATGTAGGTATTTCGGTTAGCCGTGTGGGTGGTAACGCGCAGATCAAATCAATGAAAAAAGTAGCCGGCACGTTAAAATTAGACCAGGCCCTTTACCGTGAACTGGAAGCCTTCTCTAAATTTGGCGGCGACCTGGATGCTGCTACTAAAAATGTAATTGACAAGGGCGCAAGAAATGTGGAAATATTAAAGCAATTGCAATATTCACCCATGTCGGTTGAAAAGCAGGTAGCGATGATCTACCTGGGTACACAGGGTCTGTTAAAAGAAGTTGCGGTTAAACATGTAAAAGCCTTTGAAGAACATTTTCTTCTGGAAATGGAAAATAAGTATCCCGAGATACTCGCTGAATTCAAGAAAGGCAATTTACCCGAAGACGGAATAAATAAAATGACGGAACTGGCAAAAGGATTAACAGGCCAGTATAAAGCATAATCAGTATTCACATGATATTGAAAGCGGCTGCCTGGAATGGTGGCCGTTTTTTTAGTTTATAGTCTTCAGTCGGGAGTCGCAGGCTATTGACTCCCGACTGAAGATTACGGACTCATTTGCCGAAATGGCATAAAAAAATTCTGGCTTGTGGTTTGTAATTTAGATGATAATAGAACGGATTTCCTGGCTAACCTGCAATAAACCTGCCTGTAGAATGCTATGCACCTGACAGGCGGGCATCAAACAATAATGCCCGGGCACATTTAACTATATTTGCTTTAATAATTTTGTAATAACATAATCTCAATTATATGAACTTTGGAAAAGAATTTGAAAAATATGCTGTAAAGCACCGCGGCATCAGCAGCAATACGCTGGATGGCTACATCAAACACAATGTGACTAATCTCACTCCCAATATTATTGAAGAGCGCCCGATGAACATTGCCGTGATGGATGTATACAGCAGGCTCATGATGGACAGGATCATTTTCCTGGGATATCCCATCAGTGATGAAGTGGCCAATATTGTTACTGCACAATTATTATTTTTAGAGAGCACTGATCGTACGCGTGATATACAGATGTACATCAATAGCCCGGGTGGTGGCGTATACGCCGGTTTGGGTATGTATGATACCATGCAATTCATTACGCCAGATATCGCCACAATATGTACCGGAATGGCAGCCAGCATGGGTTCATTGCTGATGTGCGCCGGTGCCAAAGGAAAACGAACAGCGCTTAGGCATAGCCGTATAATGATGCACCAACCCAGCGCGGGCGCCGGCGGACAGGCAAGCGATATTGAAATAACTGTGAATGAAGTACGCAAAGTGAAGAAAGAATTATATGAGGTCTATGCATTCCATTGCGGGCAGCCGGTAGAACGGGTAGCTGAAGATTGCAGGAGGGATCACTGGATGACATCAATAGAAGCAAAAGAATATGGTTTGATAGATGAAGTATTGGTGATGAATCCAAAAAAACAAAAGAAAGATTAAACGGTTGATATCTTACAAAAAATTGCATTTATAAAAAATAAAATAAGCAAGAAATGAATTTTTATAAAAAGAATATTATTCGTTTTGATGACGAAGAAGAAACGCCCAAAGACCTGCCGGAAAACCCGATGGAAAAAATGATGTCGGGCTGGCAGTTCGATAAAAAATTTATTGAACAGCGCAAAATTTTTTTATGGGGTGTTGTTGATGATAAAAGTGCTAAAGACATCACCAACCGGTTAATGTACCTTGAAGCCATTGACCCCGGCAAAGAAATTACATTTTATATTAACAGCCCGGGTGGAATCGTAACAAGCGGCATGGTTATTTATGATACCATGCAAATGATCAGCTCACCGGTGAGTACCGTTTGTATGGGTATGGCTGCCAGTATGGGAAGCATATTATTGAGTGGGGGTAAAAAAGGGAAACGGTTTATTTTCCCCAATGGAGAAGTAATGATACATCAGCCCAGCGGTGGAGCACAGGGCACGAGTGCCGACCTGGAGATCATGGCAGAACAGATCCAAAAAACAAAATTATTGGGGGCCGGAATATTGGCTAAGAACTGCGGACAAACAATTGAAAAAGTGATGAAAGACTTTGACCGTGACTACTGGATGGATGCGACTGAATCAATAGAATACGGCATTGTGGATAATATTTTGAAAAAAGTATAATTGTAAACGGCTTTAAATTAGCCGGAACAGCTAAAAAGCAAGTGGTGCATGGGGAGTAGCGAGTAGGAAATCCCTCTAACCATTTGCCACTATCCACTAGCTTTTAAGACTGCTACATCATAATCTGCCAAAAGCATCGTTATTAGTTCGAAAATTGTCTGTGCGTTATGATGCAGGGTTTATGTAGCTTTGCATTTGATCGCTCCAGGATCATTCCCAATCATTGGAATTTTTATATGGCTAAACAACAAACATTACATTGTTCTTTCTGCGGGCGCAGTCGCGATGAGGTGAAAATTCTCATTGCAGGGCAGGATGGTCATATCTGTGAAAATTGCGTTGAACACGCCGAAGAAATTATTGAACAGGAACTCGGCAATACCACTGACAGCAAACACATACACACACCTGCACATAAATTAAGTGTAAAAAAACCCATCGAAATAAAAAAATTCCTGGATGAATATGTTATCGGGCAGGATGATGCAAAGAAGATTCTTGCGGTTGCAGTGTATAACCACTACAAAAGGCTGAATCAGAAAATTGAAAATGATGTAGAGATCGAAAAGAGCAATATCATCATGGTTGGCGAAACGGGTACAGGAAAAACACTATTGGCAAAATCGATTGCCCGTATGCTGAATGTTCCTTTTGCTATTGTTGACGCTACCGTTTTTACAGAAGCGGGTTATGTGGGCGAAGACGTGGAAAGTATGCTCAGCCGTTTATTACAGGCCTGTAATTATGATGTATCTGCCGCTGAAAAAGGAATAGTATTTATTGATGAAATTGATAAGATTGCACGCAAAAGTGATAACCCATCCATTACCAGGGATGTAAGCGGCGAAGGGGTACAACAAGGCTTATTGAAATTACTGGAAGGAACAGAAGTATTGGTACCACCACAGGGCGGACGTAAACATCCGGAACAAAAACTGATAAAAGTAAATACACAAAATATTCTTTTCATCTGTGGCGGGGCTTTTGATGGTGTTGATAAAATCATTGCCCGCAGGGTAAATACAAATTCTATTGGATTTAATGTAAACAAAGAATTGCAGGAATACCAACACAGCAATTTATTACACTTTGTAAATGCAGTTGACCTGAAACATTTTGGTTTAATACCCGAATTGTTGGGACGTTTACCGGTGGTTACTTACCTGAACCCCCTGGATGCCGAAACACTGCGCAATATTTTAACAGAGCCCAAGAACGCATTGATAAAACAGTTTACCCGCTTATTTGAAATTGAAGGCATCGAATTGAAATTTGAACCTGCTGTGTATGATTTCATGGTAGAAAAAGCGTTGGAGTACAAATTAGGAGCCCGAGGCCTGCGCAGCATTTGCGAAAGTATTTTAACCGATGCTATGTATGAACTCCCTTCTCAAAAAGTAAAGAACTTTGATGTTACCCTGGAATATGCCAAACGTAAATTCAGCAGCAGTAAGATGAGTATGCTGAAAGTGGCTTAACCATGGCCTGACATCCCCGTCTGACCATGTGAATTAATTGGTTAATTGATAATGGATAATTCTTTCCCATCATTCCCCTTTTAAATTTGAAACAGCCTAATTCTTTTAGGTGGTTGTTGTTTTTCAATTTATTTTTACGGCCTCACTCATCCTCCCAGAAGGGGAGGGAAATCCCGAAGATTGATTCGAAGATGGGTGTGGAGATAAGGTTTTGAAAAAAAATGAATACTGATTGAGGTATTGATGAAGAAAGAAATAACGAGGATGTGGAAGATAAAAATGCCTGGATATGTTTAATGCACCGCCTCCTCTCTATCGGAGAGGTTACTGAGCAAAGCGAAAGTAAGGAACGAAGTTCGGGGAGGTGAGGCCGATTCACAATGGTATACAGTAGAAGTGAGTGACACAACGATGATGCCATGAAAAACAAATGCTCGTAACAAAAAACCGAAAACACAAAACCATAAACTCTTATAATGGTAGACGTAATTCTTGGACTGCAATGGGGCGATGAAGGCAAAGGAAAAATTGTTGATTACTTTGCGCATCATTATGATGTGATCGCCCGTTTCCAGGGAGGTCCAAATGCAGGGCACACATTGTATGTGGATGGGAAAAAGATTGTTTTACACCAAATACCGAGTGGTATCTTTCATGAAGACAAAGTGAACCTGATAGGCAATGGAGTGGTATTGGATGCCATTACTTTAAAAAGGGAATGTGAAAATGTGGCTGCGATGGGAGTGGACTATAAAAAGAATTTATACATCAGCGAACGTACCCACCTGATCCTGCCTACACATCGTGCCCTTGACAGAGCCAGTGAATTATCGAAGGGCATTGATAAGATCGGAAGCACATTAAAAGGTATTGGGCCTGCCTACATGGATAAGACAGGCCGCAATGGTTTAAGGGTGGGCAATTTGCTGGATAAAAGCTTTACTACAGAATATATCAAACTGCGGCTGAAACACCAGAAGTTGCTCGACAGTTTTCATTTCCAGGAAGATATTAGTGCATGGGAAGAAGAATTTTTTGAAGCGCTGGATTTTTTGAGAGATTTTAATATAGTGAATGGAGAATATTTTATCAATGAAAAAATTCAGAAAGGACAAAGGGTTTTGGCAGAAGGCGCACAGGGGAGCATGCTGGATGTGGATTTTGGCACTTTCCCGTTTGTTACAAGCAGCAATACCATTTCGGCTGGTGTTTGTACCGGATTGGGAATTGCTCCACAAAAAATTAAAGAAGTGTTTGGAGTTTCAAAGGCTTACTGTACAAGGGTAGGCAGTGGCCCATTTCCTACAGAGCTCCACGATGAAACCGGGGAATTGATCCGTAAGACAGGCAATGAATTTGGAAGCACTACCGGCCGCCCCCGCCGTTGCGGATGGATTGACCTGGTGGCCCTGCAATTTGCCTGCATGATAAACGGCGTTACACAAATAATTATGACAAAGGCAGATATACTGGATGGCCTGCAGGAATTAAAAGTGTGTAATGGCTACAATATCAATGGCTCAGCCCAAAATTATGTACCTTTTCAAATGAACAGGGTTGCTATTGAACCGGTGTATAAATCATTTGCAGGCTGGATGAAGGATATTACTGCAATAACGGATTTTACAGTGCTTCCGGGGGAAATGAAAAACTATATCAACTACCTGAATGATTTTTTAGGGGTGCCGGTTAAATACATCAGCAATGGCCCCGGAAGGGATCAATTGGTGCGGGCATAAAAAAATAAAATGAAAAAGTTCAAAATATTTTTGGCTATTTGAAAAACTCGTGGAAATTTTACAGTACTAATCCTGTTTTAGCTATGGCTTCAAAATCTGATAACACAAAAAAGACAACAGCGGTTGCAAGTGCAGCAGTTGAAAATACATCTGCAAAAAAATCGGCTTCCAAATCTAAGAAAGAAGAGGATAATGATGATTTAGACGAAGATGAGATAGAAACCAAACCTTCTCCAAAAGGAAAAGGATCATCAAAGAAAAAGGATGATGATGATGACGATGAGGACCTGGTGGAAACGAAACCTTCTTCAAAAGGAAAAAGCTCATCAAAGAAAAAAGATGATGATGACGATGATGATGATGTGGAAGTAGCTGATGATTGGGAAAAACCCGATGAAGAAGATGATTGGGATCCCGACTTTGATGAATTTGATATTCCCAAATCAAAAGGCAAAAAGGTTACCGGTAAAAAAGCCCCAAAAGGTGGGGAAGAGGACGATTTTAAAGTTGATGATGACTTTAAAGACCTTGGCTTTGATGACCTGAGCGGTGGTGGCGGATTTGATGATGAAGATGATGATTATTAAGAAGCGGTAGTGGTAAGTGGGAAGTTGCAAGTGGGAAATAAGTAGCAGGAAAAACTGTATAATTGAAAAAGAGTATTTCATTTCCTATAAATAATTTTACTGACTTCAGAATACAAATGTTGAATTGGGCGAACCGGTTCAGCATTTTTTGTTTTTTAGATAACCGTCAGTATGATTTTTCTATACCGGCATTTGAATGTTTATTGGCAGCCGGATCTAAAAGAAGCCTTGAGGTTCAGGCGGGCAAAGCTTTTGAGGCATTACAAAGCTTTTTTGTTGCTGAAAAAAAGGAATGGCTGTTTGGTCATTTAGGCTATGACCTCAAAAATGAGACCGAGCAGCTAAGCTCCGGAAATTTTGATGGGATTGAATTTCCTGACCTTCATTTTTTTGTTCCGGAGATCGTATTGCAACTGGATCAAAAAGAATTGACCCTATTTTGTGATACCGGTGCAGAAGATATTTTCAGGGACATTCAACTTTGCCCTAAAGTGATTACGACCAAAAAAGAAACTGCAGTATTGATCCACAACAGGATCACAAAAAATAATTATATCAGCATTATTGAAAAATTAAAACAACATATTCTGCGGGGAGATTGTTATGAAATAAACTTCTGCCAGGAATTTTTTGCAGAAAACGCGGAGATCGATCCACTGTATGTTTACCATCGCTTAACCTCCCTTTCCCCAAATCCATTTTCTGCTTTTTATAAATTAGGCAGTAAATTCTGTTGTTGTGCCAGTCCCGAACGCTATCTCAGAAAAACCGGCAATGCCATTTTTTCTCAACCCATCAAAGGTACTTCAAAAAGAGACCTTGATAATAAGCAATCAGATGAAGAAAGTAAACAATATCTTTTGCAGAGCAGCAAGGAAAAAAGTGAAAATGTAATGGTGGTTGACCTGGTGAGGAATGACCTGAGCCGCATTTGTATCCCTGGCTCAGTAAAAGTAGAAGAATTGTTTGGACTGTATAGTTTTCCGCAGGTACACCAAATGATCAGTACAGTGAGCGGGGAATTATCCGGTGATGCCGATCCAATTGAGGTGATCAAAGCAACCTTCCCGATGGGCTCCATGACCGGGGCTCCTAAGATCAGGGTGATGGAGTTGATAGAAGAATATGAAGAAACCAAACGCGGATTATTTTCGGGGGCTATTGGTTATTTTAAACCGGGCGACGGCGATGAGGCAGGTTTCGATTTTAACGTGGTGATACGAAGTATTTTTTACAATGCGGATAATAAATACCTTTCCTTTCAGGCAGGCAGTGGCATTACCTTTTACAGTGATGCAGAAAAGGAATACGAGGAATGTCTTTTAAAAGCAGCCGCTATTAAAATCATTTTGGAGTAAGCGGAGTGTTTAAAATTCGTATATTGATTTTGATTTCCCGGATAAATGTATGTATGTCAAAAATTAAAATAACACTTCCTGCTGTATTACTGCTTTGCATCAATATCTGCAATGGTCAGCGGGTGATCGATGAATATCTTGTTCGTTTTGTACCTGCTGCAAAAGAGTTATCGCTTCAGTATGGTATACCGGCTGCAATAATTTTGGGTGTTTCTATCCTCGAGTCTGGGAGCGGCACCAGCCGGAATTGCAAACAATTGAATAATTATTTTGGGATAACGGGAAGGAATAGACTAAAAAAAAGGCATTCGGCCTATAAACAATATGCCACAGCCGAAGATTCTTTCACCGATTTTTGCAATATTGTTTCCAGGAAAAATTATTATCCCGGTCTGAAGAATAATATGAATTACCAGAAATGGCTGGTTGCCATGAATCATGGCAGCTATGCAGGGGCAAAAGGGATATGGATAAGCAGGGTAACCAGCATCATAAAGAAACAGAACCTGCCTCTTTATGATAAATGAATCTTTATAGAATTTTTAAGCAATGAATTATAAACGGTACGTATTACTTTTCAATATTTTTTTTCTGCTGCTGCTGATTGCCGCAACCCTTTTATTTGAATGGAAGCCGGGTATTGCAGGCCCTGATTTCAGGCCGCTCGATATTTTATCTGATGTGCTGAAAGATTCCACCCATCAACAAAACCTCGTAAAGGGTAAAATAAATGACAGGAATGGACATGTTATCAACGATAAAACGGAACAAAGGGATTATGCCACGTACAATGGCCTGATCAATAATTCCACCCAATCCACGGCTTTATATGATTTTTTTAATCACCTCCAGGAATTAAAGAAAAAGAAAAGAAAAAAAATACGCATCGGGTATTTTGGCGATTCCATGGTAGAAGGCGACCTGGTTACGCAGGACCTGAGAAGGATGCTGCAGGAAAACTTCGGAGGCAGCGGGGTAGGTTTTGTGCCCATTACTTCCATCGTGGCAGGGTTCAGGCAAACCATTACACATTTTTTTTCATCCAACTGGGATGATGTAAGCTATAAGTCAGATAATAAGGCTTCCCGCAGCTTATTCTTATCGGGCCATAGTTTTTTTTCCGGCGATAACAGCGTGGTTACTTACAGGGCTGTGAATCAACCAAGGCTGGATTTTTTCAACAATATGACTGTTTTATTCGGCGCACCTGTTGATAACGGTAATGCCAATACGAATATCATCATTAACGGCAGTTCTTACCCGGTGACTGCCACCAATCCTGTAAATAAGCTCGACCTGCAAGTAAATGCCAAAGAAGTAAAACTGGGTATCACTTCTTCCACAATACCCTTATATGGCGCTGCATTTGAAGCAGACAGCGGCATCGTACTCGATAATTTTGCGTTCAGGGGGATCAGTGGAATTGAGTTGGATTATTTTTCTGATAGTTATTTAAAACAGGTACAGGCCACAAGGCCTTATGACCTGCTGATCTTTCATTATGGCCCCAATCTTTTATTTAAACCCAATTTGACCGATTTTAGCTGGTACGCAAAAAAGATGCAGCCCACCCTGCAAAAAATAAAAAATGCTTTTCCACAAACCAGTATATTAATCATATCTACTGCTGATAAGGGGTTTAGCTATAATGGTTCCTGGCATACTGCTAAAGGAGTACTGCCACTGATAGATGTGCAGTATACCATGGCAAAGAATATTGGCGCCGATTTTTTTAATTTATACAATGCCATGGGCGGCGAAGATGCTATAGTTCGCTGGGTGAACGGGGATACCGCCCTGGCCAACAGGGATTATACGCATGCCAATTTCCGGGGTGCAAAAAAATTCTCGGAATATATTTTTAATGCAATAATGAAAGAGTATAAGGAGTATGAAAAACGTATTAATAAATAGTTTTTTTTTATTGTTGCCTTATGGAATGAAAAATAAGCTGCAATTAAATATCAGCAGGCAAAATACAGTAACTGTTAATAATTCAGTTGCCACACAGGAATTGGGCAATCATATCATGAACGGGTACGAGTTGCAGTCCATTAAAGAAAAAATGCGTAAAACAGCTACTTCCCTGGTGCTGATCAAAGTATTGCATATCGGCGATTCTCATGTAAAGTCGGGTTATTTTTCTGAGCATTTTATGGAAAGATTAAATGCTTTTTATGCACAAAAATATCATGGTAATTTATTTTTTAATTTCCAGGTATTTTGCAAGATCGGAACCAAATATGCTGATTACAATGAACTGGCTGAGCTGGATAAACAACTTATCCGGGAAAAGCCCGACCTGGTGATCATATCTTTAGGCACCAATGATGCATTTTCAGGTTCATCAAGAATAAAATTTTATGAAAAGGTTGACCACCTGGTTACTAAAATAAAAAACTTATCACCACAGGCGGCAATACTTTTAACTACGCCCTCTGATGCACTGAAGAAGAACCCGGTAACCGGCGTATATATGGCATTGCCCGAACTGCAGTTTGTGGTAGACGTGATTATTAAATATGCCAATGATCATGGGCTGGCTTACTGGAACTTATACCAGATCATGGGAGGGCCTTACTCAATTAACAACTGGTTTCAACGAAAAATGGTTGCGCCCGACAGGGTTCATTTTTCCGCTAAGGGCTACACCATGTTTGCTGACTGGTTGTTTGATGCATTTAGTGCGTGTATGGAAAGTAAAATCAGTTTACCCTTTAATTTTCACTCTTAATAAAAACTGCCTATGCTTGCCATTGATTTTTCCAGGATATTAGAAAAGCTCGCTTACAATCCTAAAGAACCACTTTTATTTAACAGCGGTTTCTTCATTTGGTTTTTTGCCGTTTTCATTATCACCTACTCATTGGTTGCCAAAAGCAGGAATGGACGCATATTTACTTTTGTATTGTTCTCTTTATACTTTTTTTATAAGGCCTGCGGCTGGTATGTAGGGTTGGTATTATTCTCTGCCGTGACAGATTTTATTTTATCCAATACCATTTATAAAACAAAGCATGCAGGCCGGAAAAAATTATTATTGGTGATCAGTGTGGTGCTGAATTTAGGGCTGTTGTTTTATTTTAAATACACTAATTTTTTCATCCAGGTCATCAATGATTTTTCTACCGGAAAAATACACCCGTTGAATTTAATATTGCCCGTGGGAATATCTTTTTACACTTTTGAAAATTTGAGCTATACCATCGATGTGTACAGGGGCCATTTTAAGCCGGTTACAAGGTTCATCGACTACCTGTATTTTTTATCTTTTTTCCCAAAACTGATGATGGGTCCCATCGTAAGGGCAGCAGATTTTTTACCCCAGTTGGATAAACCCTATTTTATCAGCCGTAAGGACTTTGCTTCGGGGTTTTACCTGATCTTTTCGGGGTTGTTTAAAAAAATAGTCATTTCAGATTTTATCAGCGCCAACCTGGTGGGTTATATTTTTGATGATCCCTCCAAACACGTGGGATTGGAGTGTTTGCTGGGCGTGTATGGCTATGCGCTGGTGATCTATTGTGATTTTTCGGGGTATTCTGATATGGCCATTGGTATTGCCAAATGGTGCGGTTTTAATATCCCGCCCAATTTTTTGTCGCCTTACCAAAGTAGCTCCATTACGGAATTCTGGCGACGGTGGCATATCTCCCTTTCCAGCTGGTTAAGAGATTACCTGTACATACCGTTGGGGGGTAGCCGAAAAGGGAAGATCAGGACTTATATCAATTTATTTATTACGATGCTGCTGGGAGGTTTTTGGCATGGGGCCAACTGGAATTTTATTATATGGGGCGGCTTGCACGGGGTGGCATTAAGCCTGGACAAAGCAAAATTGTATATCGCTTCCAAATTAAAAGTAAACATGGCTAATTTATTACTCAAAGCCCTGGGTATCTTTATAACCTTTCATTTTGTATGTTTTTGCTGGATATTTTTTAAATCCTCGACCCTTTCCGATTCAAAAGTGATGATCAACCAGATATTTACCAACTTTGATGCGGGTTCGTGGAAGGACCTTTTTTCCAACTACCATAATGTATTATACATCATGCTGATTGGTTTTGTATTACATTTTGTGCCACACCATATTGAGGAAAAAATAAAGATAGCCCTCTCAAAAGCTCCATTATGGGGATACCTCATTATTGCTTTTGCGATGATATGCATATTTATGCAGATAAAAACCGCGGAGCCTATCATGCCGGTGTATTTGCAGTTTTAAACTTTGCGCTTTTTTTTGGATAATTTTTTGCTGCCGTATTTATCATACGGAGACTTAGGATATACTACCGGATTGGTGATCACCGTATCGTTGTTTAATAAGATCTGTACACATTCATTCAGTATCTGGTACTTAGCGGAAAGAAACAGTTGCATTTTATCTTCGGGTAAACGGAGATCATAATTGCCATTGTTGGTGATCATGTTATCAAACGATGGATTCCACCTGTTGAACTGTTGAATATCCATACTTAAATTCTTGGCAATTACCAGTGAATTAAACTTGCCGGATATTGCCTGAACTTCAAGGCCTGCCAGGTCTTCTTCACTTAAGCCGGTTTTTAAATCGTACGAATTTGCATAACCGTTGCCGTTAGTCATGTTTGCAAATGATGCAGGCATATTGTCTTTTCCCATCGCCCATTCGCCATTATTGCCGGTATTGCCTTCCATGATAAAATGCGTGGCAATAAACCGTTTCACATATGTCCTGGACTCTTCCGGTAAATAATATTGAAGATCCCAGAAATTACGGCTGCCACTACGTTGTATGGCATTTAAAACCCTGCCTGCGCCGCCGTTATATGCAGCCATTACCAACAGCCAGTCGTGCAACTGGCTGTATAGTTGCAATAAATATTTTGACGCGGCATTTGTACTTTTAAAATAATCCGTACGTTCATCGGTATAGGCATTAATGGTTAAACCCATCTCCCTTGCAGTTTCGGGCATGAACTGCCAGGGCCCACATGCTCCTTTCACTGACAAGGCTCCTGATTTTAAATTGGATTCTATTACGGCAATGTATTTAAGCTCTTTAGGCAGCCCATATTGTTGTAATAACGTTTCAATTAAATTGAAATATGGCTTGCCCCAACCTTTCATTTGAGTTAAATAATTACCATGGGTTTTTACATAATCCTGTATAAAACTTGTAGCATTGGAATTTACCTGCAGGGCATAGGGCTGGCTGGGGTTGTAGGAGTAGTTGGAAAATAAATTCTTAAAGCCATAACGGGTTACCTGGCTGAAGTATTGTACTTTTTCTTTTGAAGGAGGTTTCCTGGAACTGATCACTTCATCAATTGCTTCATCCACTTTTTTCTCATCAACGATAGCCGTATCGGCCGAAGGTTTATGTTGATTGCTTGCCTTCACACCGGTAGTATGGAACAGGAATAAAAAAAATGCTGATATAAAAAGTAAATGCTTCTTCATAGTTTCATTATCAATGATACATAGTATGCTCTTCTATAAGATAGTTCGAGATTTGGAACAAAGTTACGTCATCCTGCTTATTTGCCATCATCTGAATGCCAAAGGGCATACCATTGCTGTGTTTGAATAAAGGAACCGCAATGCCGGGGATACCGGTTAAATTTGCAAAGACCGTATAAATATCAGCCAGGTACAGGGCCACCAGATCATTATTATGCTCGGCAAAACCAAAAGCCGTTGTGGGGCTTGTGGGCATTACAATTATATCAAACTCACTGAAAATACTATTGGTTTTATCAACCAATAACCTGCGAACCTTTTGGGCTTTGCTGTAATAAGCATCATAAAAGCCTGCGCTTAAAACAAAAGTGCCCAGCATTATTCTACGTTGAACTTCTTTGCCAAAACCTTCACTTCTGGTATGTTTATAAAAATCTGTTAATTCTTTTACAGGGGTGTTGCTTCGATAGCCAAAACGAATGCCATCATACCTGCTGAGGTTGCTGCTTGCCTCTGCTGTGGTCAAAACATAATATGCGGGTACAACAAATTCCATCAGATCAAAATCAACAGCTTCCACCCTGTGCCCGGCTGATTTTAATTTTTCAAGAAGAGATAAAATATTTTCTTTGATCTCTTTATCAAGTGATGGATGAAAGAGCGCTTCTTTAAAGAAAGCTATTTTATACTTCTTTTCATTTTCAGCCGTAAGTTTCAAGTTCGCATACTTTTCGTAAGCCCCTCCTTCGGAGGTTCCCGCGAGGGAAGGAACGAAGTTCGAAGGGGAGGCCGTACTATCAAACTCATCCGGCCCACTCATTATTTGCAGCAGTAAAGCAATGTCTTCGATGGTAGTACCGAATATTCCTATCTGGTCGAAAGAAGAAGCATAAGCGATTAAGCCATAGCGTGAGATGCTGCCATAACCAGGCTTAAACCCGATGATGCCACAAAAATCTGCGGGCTGCCTTACCGATCCGCCGGTATCGCTGCCTAAAGCCGCCATACATAAACCGGCCTGCACGGCAACTGCACTCCCCCCGGATGATCCGCCCGGTACTTTCGTTTCATCCAGTGCATTCAATACCTTTCCATACACCGAATTTTCGTTGGTGCTGCCCATCGCAAATTCATCGCAATTGCAGAAGCCGATAATGATGGCATCTTCGTCCAGCAATCGCTGCACAGCAGTGGCCGAATACAAACTCGTAAAGCCCTTTAATATTTTTGAAGCTGCGGTAACTGTATGCCCTTTATAACAGATCACATCTTTTATTGCAATGATCACCCCATGCAGTTTTTTTACGGGCCCGCCATTTTGTCTTTTATCATCCAGTAGTGTTGCTTTGTGTAGCGCTTCTTCTGCATATACTTCAGTGAAAGCATTCAATCTTTTATATTTCCCGATCAGTTCCAGGTAATGGGTTACGGCTTCAATACAGCTTGTGTTCTCATTAATCAAATCATTTTGATATTGCAGAATGCTCTTGAAAGAAAACATGATAATAAATACGTAGTTATTTATAATACAATCGGCTGAAGTGTATCACCACATCCCGGGCAGGTTATCCTGAACAGGGTTGAAGTACACTTCAGCCGAAATGATTTATGAAAAAAGCAACGCCGGTTATGCTTTTCTTTGTTCCAATTGTTGCTTTAATTGTCTTATCTCTTCATCCTTATCCTTATCTTTCATGCCTTCCTCGATCTCTGATTTAACATTATTCTTGGCATCATTAAATTCACGCATACCGCGGCCGATGCCCCTCATTAACTCGGGTATTTTTTTTCCTCCGAACATTAATAATACCACAACGATGATAAGTATCCATTCACTGCCACCCGGCATGGATAATAAAAAGATGGAATTCAACAATGATATTGTCATAATAATAATTTAGACAGCAAAGATAAATCAATTATTGACTTACTTGTGCTATTTGATATAACATTATTAACCGCTGGTTAACCTAAATTTAAAGGAAAAAGCATCATCAGCGTATATAGGTTTTGCCGCATTTGGCCTTACCGTTGGCAGCTTGTTCGGGAGATATCCCCCTGGAGCATGATACAAAAAATACGACGGCTGCAATACAGATCAATGACAGAAAAATCTTTCTCATGGTAAATGGTTTAAATAATTAAATAATGCTAAGCAATTAATTAAATCAGTGGTAAAGGTTCTGTCAATGGATAGAATTTTGGGTAAAAGGTATGATTTTGCAGCAAACACATCGTTTCTGCAAAAATAATTTCGATAATAACCGAAACGTTCTTTTTAATAATATGTTGTGAAAGGGCCTATTTTTTTGCCACAGCCATTCTTTTTTCCCTGATACGGGCGCTCTTTCCGCTTCTTTCACGCAGATAATAGAGTTTAGCACGGCTAACCTTACCTACCTTGTTCAATACAATGCTGTCGATATTTGGAGAATAAATGGGGAATAAACGTTCTACACCAATGCCATCACTCATTTTACGTACTGTAAATGAAGCAGTCGCACCATCGCCCTGGCGTTTGATCACATCGCCTTTAAAGCTCTGGATACGCTCTTTATTTCCTTCCTGGATCTTATAATTAACAGTGATATTATCACCTGCTTTAAATTTCGGGAGAGTCGACTTGGCCTTCGTTGCCAATTGCTCATGAACAAATTCTACTGCGTTCATATTGTTTGATTTTTACGGACGGCAAAGGTAGGGGAAAGTTTTTGGTTTTTGGTTTTCTGTTTTCTGTTTTTCAGGTCGAAACCGTTATTAATTCAAAATCCTCCATTATTCTCCTGCCGGATTATTATAATAATTTACAATTTGAACGCTCCAAACAAAAAACCGAAAACACTAAACAAAAAACTTAGCGGGCTACATTCACGCTCCGTTTTTCCCTGATCACCGTTACTTTTATTTGTCCCGGGAAGGTCATTTCGGTTTGAATCTTCTGCGCAATTTCAAAGCTTAGTTTATCACTGTCGCCATCGGTCACTTTATCCGCTTCTACGATTACTCTTAACTCGCGGCCAGCCTGGATAGCGTATGCTTTTTCTACACCGGTATATGCCATGGCAAGGTTTTCAAGGTCTTTGATGCGTTGTATATATTGCTGCATGATCTCGCGCCTTGCACCCGGCCTTGCACCACTGATGGCATCACATGCCTGTACAATTGGCGAAATAACATATTGCATTTCCATTTCATCGTGATGGGCACCGATGGCATTTACCACTGCGGGGTTTTCACCATATTTTTCTGCCAGTTTTGCACCCAATAATGCATGACTTAATTCCGTTTCTTCATCAGGCACTTTGCCGATGTCATGCAGTAAGCCAGCACGCTTGGCTAACTTGGGGTTCATGCCTAATTCAGCCGCCATGATGGAACAAAGATTTGCCGTTTCACGGCTGTGCATCAAAAGGTTTTGTCCATAAGAAGAACGGAAACGCATCCGTCCCACCATCCTGATCAATTCTTTATGTAAACCATGAACGCCTAATTCCATCGCAGTACGTTCACCGATCTCCATCACCTGGTCGTCTAATTGTTTTTTTGTTTTTTCCACTACTTCTTCAATGCGGGCAGGATGGATACGGCCATCAGCAACTAAGCGTTGCAGTGAGAGCCGGGCAATTTCCCTGCGCAAAGGGTCAAAGGAAGAAAGCACAATGGCTTCCGGGGTGTCATCAACAATAAGATCCACACCTGTGGCGGCTTCTATAGCACGGATATTCCTGCCTTCGCGGCCAATGATGGAGCCTTTGATCTCATCGCTTTCGAGGTTAAATACAGTAATAGCGTTTTCGATCGCCTGTTCTGCTGCCGTACGCTGTATGGTTTGGATAACAATTTTACGGGCTTCTTTGTTGGCCTTTAATTTGGCCTCTTCAATAATTTCCTGCTGTATCACCAGTGCCTTGGTATGGGCTTCCTGTTTAAGGCTTTCTATCAACTGGGCTTTGGCGTCTTCTGCGGAAAGGCCGGCAACTTTTTCAAGGCGGCGGATATGTTCTTCCTGGTGTTTTTCAAGCTCCGTGCGCTTGATACTCACTACCTCGATCTGGCGATTGAGGGTTTCCTTGATCGCCTCATTGTCTTTTATCTGCTTCTCAAGGTTTTGATCTTTTTGGTTCAGGGATTGCTCTTTTTGCTTGATGCGGCTTTCGCCTTCTACAATCTTCTGATTGCGCTGCATCACATCGCGGTCATAGTCCGACTTGAGTTGTACAAACTTTTCCTTTGCCTCTAAAAGCTTTTCTTTCTTAAGGTTTTCAGCTTGCAAATTGCCGTCGGTGATGATCTTTTTAGCCTGTTGCTCAGCTTCCTCTACTTGTTTTTTGGTGTTTTTGGCAAAGACTAGTTTACCCAGTATTGTGCCCAGTATCAGTGCGGCCGCACCAATGATAATGTATATTATTATCGGTTCCATTGAATGTTTCTGTTTTAAATCGGTTCACAATCATATATAAATTCCCGTTACTCATATTACAATGAGTGAGTTGTTTAATTAACGAAGATAAGTAATTTGTTTGGAGTTTCTATAAGGGGTCTGACGGCTCAAAGCCGTCTTGACTCCTTTAGAACAGGTTTTAACCCAGGAGTTATTTCACTTTATCCAACTGCTGCTCTATTTTAAGCAAGGCATCCATCATTTCTTTTTCCAAAGCAGGGTTGCTTTCTGCAGTGGGCTGGGTGGCATACCAGATCAGTACCATGGCAATATAATCCTGCATATCCTTGCCTGCGAACTGGGTTTTGAATTCGATGATCTTATCATTGATGGTCTTTAAAGTACGACGGATCACTTCTTCATCCTCCGGGCTGGATTTGATACGGTAGGTTCTGTCGCCGATAAGAATATTTATGGGTATGAGTTCTGCCATTTTTATTTGTTTTTGGAACGCAGACAATCATGATGATCAGCGTTCCGTTTTATTCGCTTAATAAGCCGATACATTTATCAATTTCACGGATATACCGGCTGATATTTTTTTCAAATGCTTTTTTATCTGTTTCATTCATTTGCCCGGTGGCAGCTTTTAAGATACTCACCTGTTCCTGTAATTCGTTGATATACTGCGTATCTTTTTCTTTAGCCTGTTGCAAGGTTGTGATCAGCCTGCTTTGCCGTTCATTGTCTTTTTGCAATAGCTGGTAGTTCTTCAGCAATTGCTCAAGTTTATCATTGATGCGTTTAATATGTTGTTCTAAACCAGGCATATTCCTCAGTTCCCTATGTGGATGTTATGTTGTTTTATAATTTCAAAATTCAATACCTGTAAAATGTGCAAATATGCAAATGTGCCAATTTGCAAATATCGGAATGAAACAATTTTATTTAACTGTTATGCTACAAAATTTGCATATTTGCACATCTGCACATTATTTCCTTATCTCAGCATTTAATTCAGTTTCATAAGCAACAATGATCGTGTTTATCATATTGTCAATTTCTTTGTCTGTCAGTGTTTTTTCTTCATCTAAAAAAGTAAAGCTTATTGCCATTGATTTTTTGTTGATGCCTAATTTTTCACTTTCAAATATATCGAACAAATTAACTGATTTTAATTTATTAACCCTGGCAGCATAGGTGGCTTTTTCCACAGTTTCATATTGCAATGATTTATCCACTACAATTGAAAGGTCCCTGTGAACAGCCGGGTATTTTGGTATCACACTATATTGGATCTTTATTTTCCGGTTCAATTGCATTAATTTATCCCAATCCATATCTGCATAAAAGACGGGTTGCCTGATATCAAACTGATCCAGCAATTTTTTTCCTACAATACCTATTGCAACCACGATGTCACCCTTTATTTTTGCCTGTAGGTAAAGAGATAAATGATCTCCAGTTTCCTGTTCATAAGAGCTGATCCTCAAACCCAGCAAGTCCATGATCTTTTTAATGATGCCTTTTAAATAAAAAAAATCAGCCTTATCTCCCTTGCTGTTCCAGCCCTCTGCATTTTTTTTGCCGGTAACATAAATGGACAAGTGATTTTTTTCGAGATACTTTCCGGTCCCGGATACCGAATAGGTTTTACCAAATTCATAGAATTGCAGATCATTGTTTTTCCTGTTCAGGTTATGCGCCACTGTTTCCAGCCCTGTTGGCATCATATCCGGCCTCATCACATTTAATTCCTCACTTAAATTGTTGATCATTTTCACCGTGGTCTGCAAAACTCCCTCATCATAATAAGCACTGTTGGTAATGGAATTGGTGAATATTTCATTAAAGCCCAGTCCCGACAGGTATGCAGCCGTTTTTTCCGTATAGGCGTTTTCATGCGAAAGGGTTTCTACCGATGGCGCAATAGTGATCATGGATGGGATCTCTACATTATCCAACCCGTCTATCCGCATGATCTCTTCCACAATATCCGCAGCAATGGAAACATCCGGTTTGCTAAATGGGACGGCTACACGCATTTCATCTGCGCCTTCCTTCAGGAGTTCAAATCCCAGGCTGTTCAATATATTTTTAATGGTATCGCCATGATAATTCTTGCCACTCAGTTTTTTTAAATAATGATATTTTAAAGCAATCTCTGTTTTTTCTTTGGGTGAAGGGTACATATCCACCACGTCACTTGCAATTTCTCCCCCGGCAATTTCCTTTATCATCATGGCAGCCCTTTTCAACACATTTATCGTATTACTGATATCCACGCCCTTTTCAAACCGTATTGCAGCATCGGTACGCAGGCCATGCCTTAAGGATGTTTTGCGGATACTGACCGGGTTGAACCATGCACTTTCTAAAAAAATATTTTTTGTTGCATTACTAACCCCGCTGTGCAATCCGCCATACACCCCGCCAATGCACATAGGCTCTTCCGCATTACAGATCATCAGGTCTTCTGCTGATAATTTTCTTTCTTTATCATCGAGCGTAACAAATAGCGTTCCTTCCGGTAAATTTTTTATGACCACTTTTTTCCCTTTTATCGCATCGGCGTCAAAAGCGTGTAATGGCTGCCCGGTCTCATGTAAAATGAAATTGGTGATGTCCACAATATTATTGATGGGCTTCAAGCCGATAGTTTTTAATTTTTGCTGCAGCCATGCAGGACTTTCTGCAATGGTCACCCCCTGAATGCTAACGCCGGCATAACGTTGACAGGCATCCGCATTTTCAATCACTACTTCCATCTGTAAGCCCTGGTGATCTACCTTAAAATTATTTTTGAAAGGCGATCTGACAGTGGCTTCAGTTTTATGGTGGTGTAATAACCAGGCACAGACATCCCTGGCTACTCCCAAATGGCTCATGGCATCAATACGGTTGGGTGTAAGGCCGATCTCGAAAATAAAATCTTCATATGGATGAAAATATTCGGCTGCAGCAATGCCCACTTTGGTTTCGGCGGGCAATATGATAATACCAGCATGGCTTTGGCCCAAACCGATCTCATCTTCGGCACAGATCATTCCCTGGCTTTCCATGCCACGGATCTTTGCCTTCTTCATGGTCATGGGGTCGCCGCTGAGGGGGTAGATGGTAGTGCCAATAGTGGCTACCACTACTTTTTGTCCCACAGCCACATTGGGTGCGCCGCAAACAATTTGTAATGGTTCGGGCGTACCAATATTTACTTTGGTCAATTTTAATTTAGCTGCATCGGGATGCTTTTCACATGCTTCTACTTCGCCAATTATTAAACCCTGTAAACCGCCTTTTATGGATTCATATTTTTCGAGACTTTCTACTTCCAGGCCAATTGAAGTAAGTATTTTACTCAATTTTTCCGGTTCGGGCTTTTCCGGCAGGTTGGCCTGCCCGTTAGGAAGGTATTCACAAAGCCAGTTATAACTAATGATCATTACTAAGAATAATTTCTTTTTGAATTACGGCAAAGATAGTTTTTTGAATCCGAAGCGTTGTAAAGGGTAAATCCTCATAAACTAACCATTCCTTCCGGAAAATACAAGTGACAAAAATAACTGCGCCGTGCAGAAAAAGAAAATAAGGCCTGGTTTTGTTGTGAATAAATAACAATAAGTTTAGACTGTAATTGCATTTGTCCTGTTAATAATCCTGTTAATAACCCGTGAATAAACTAGATTTGTATGTGAATATGAAGTGGAAAATCAATATAAATAATCTAGTAAGAGGGGATGTTAATAAACTACAGCTATTTTGCCTTTATCTTAGCCGCCCTGCACTATTATCCTTAACAAGCAACAGGCATTAGAAACATGGAACTAACTAACTTTAATAAAGATAAAAAGCTACGCCGTAAATCGCCGGTTGACCTTGGAACAATGATGTATGGAAAGGTTCCGCCGCAGGCAAAGGAACTGGAAGAAGCTGTTCTCGGAGCCATCATGCTCGAAAAAAGTGCATTCGATACCGTGGTGGAGATATTAAAACCCGAATGTTTTTATGTAGATGCCCATCAACGCATTTTTAAAGCCATGCAGGGGCTGGCCATTAAAAGTTTACCGATCGATCTGCTGACCGTGGTGGAAGAATTAAAATTCAGGGAAGAGCTGGACCTGGTGGGCGGCCCGTATTTTGTTACAAAGCTTACCAATGCAGTGGTTTCATCCGCTAATATTGACGCCCATTCGAGGATCGTGCTGCAAAAATTCATACAGCGCGAACTGATCCGCATCAGCGGCGAGATCATCGGCGATGCATACGAAGACAGCACGGATGTATTTGATATGCTGGATGAAGCCGAAAGTAAACTCTTTGAAATAACCAATAATCACCTGCGTAAGAATTTCGACAGTATTGATACGGTGCTGGTAAAAACTATTCAGCGTATTGAGGATATGCGTAACCGTCAGGAAGACATCACCGGAGTACCCACCGGTTTTCCTTCACTCGACAGGATCACTTATGGATGGCAATCTACCGACCTGATCGTTTTGGCTGCCCGTCCTTCTGTAGGTAAAACGGCATTTGCGCTGAACCTTGCCAGGAGCGCGGCTCTCCATCCTACTAAGCCCACTGCAGTGGGATTTTTTAGCCTGGAAATGAGCAGCGGCCAATTGGTACAAAGGATATTAAGCGCCGAAAGTGAGATATGGCTGGAAAAGATCGCCCGCGGAAAATTAGAAGAGCATGAGATGAAGCAATTGTATAAAAAAGGGATTGAAAAATTATCCAAAGCGCCCCTATTCATTGATGATACTGCAGCACTGAATATTTTTGAACTGAGGGCCAAATGCCGGCGGCTAAAAAATAAACATAATGTGGGACTGATCATCATCGACTATCTACAATTGATGAGTGGTGCCGGCGAAAACCGCAACGGTAACCGCGAACAGGAGATCAGCCGTATATCCAGGGACCTGAAAGGACTGGCAAAAGAGTTGCAGGTACCCATCATCGCTTTATCCCAGTTAAGCCGGGAAGTGGAGAAAAGAAAGGAAGGCAACAAGATCCCGCAACTAAGTGACCTAAGGGAATCTGGTGCTATTGAACAGGATGCGGATGTGGTGATGTTCATGTATCGGCCTGAGTATTATGACATAACCGCCAATGAATTTGGCGAAAGCAATAAGGGAGAAACCTTTATTAAAATTGCCAAACACCGTAACGGTAGCCTGGATACGGTAAAACTGAAAGCATTGCTGCACATACAAAAATTCATTGAAGAAGAGGGTGGTGGCAACAACGCATTGCCCGGTGGTAACTGGAAGCCCGTGAAAACCGATGAGGGTGATGGAGCGAAATTATATATTCAAAAGGGCAGCAAGATGAATGATGGGGAGTTTGATGATGAGGCACCTTTTTAAAGGCCTCACCCCAACCCCTCCCAAGGGAGAGGGAACTCGAAGATAAAAACGAAGATTGATGCGAAGGGGCCCCACCTTGAACTACGTTCGTTCCTTTGCAGGAACCCCGAAGGGAAGGGAAATGGAGGAGATTAGTGCGAAGATTAGTGCGAACAATGGAGTATACAAAAAAGAATACTTTTTGAATAATTGATGAAAAGAGATTTAATGATGATGTGGAAGAAATGATGTTTGGATATTTTTGATGTGCCTCCTCCTCTGCCCCTATCCCCTAAAGGGGAAAAAGGAGAAGATCGATGCGAATATTGCAGCCTGCAAATAATAACACTCTTTTGTATTATTGATGAAGAAAGAGGTAAAGATGATGTGGAAGAAAAGATGTTTGGATATTTTTGATGTGCCGCCTCCTCTATTTTGGAGAGGAGGAAGGGAGGTGAGGCCGGGGCGTTAAAATTCTATATTTTTTATGAAGTACAAATACGTCATCTCTCTATTCCTCATAGGTCTCTTATTTTATTTATTCGGTGCATGGTCAAAAATTACCCACCAGGCTTTTGCGGATAATATCATGTTAATTGCATTTTGCATCATGATAATAAGTGTACTGCTTGCCATTATAAAAATTGTGACTACTAACGATAAAGACAGTTTTTTAAATAAGTAAGATGGATTAGTTTTGGATATGGCACTCCCTTTTTTTTTCTCAGAAGAAATAACAGCAGTTACAAAGGAGTTTATTTTAAATGAAGAAAACTCCAAACATATTGTGCAGGTATTGCGCATGCAAAATGGAGAGCAATTGCAATTAACTGATGGCAAAGGAAATTTATTCAGTGCTGAAATAACAGACAATAAGAGGAAAAAATGTACTGTGACAATCCTGCAAGCAACCAACGCCCAACGGTCAACGAACAACATTACTATCGGCATCTCATTAATTAAGAACAGCAACCGTTTTGAATGGTTTTTAGAAAAAGCAACAGAGTTAGGCGTAACAGAAATTATTCCGTTGTTGTGCCACAGAACGGAGAAACAGCATTTTCGCTTTGACCGGATGAAGAATATCTTAATAAGTGCAATGTTACAAAGCCAGCAATGTTGGTTACCGGTTTTGCATGAGTCTGTTCAATATGATAAACTTTGGCAAAGTTCCAAAACTTTGCCAAAGCTGGAAGCATACCAGCAGAAATTCATTGCACATTGTATGGATGAGGAGAAAAGAAATTTAGTTGATCTGATCAACAAGAATCTTTCTTCGCAAATTATTTTGATCGGCCCGGAAGGAGATTTTACTGCAGAAGAAGTTCAATCAGCGATCGATCATCATTTTATTCCTGTTGCATTGGGCAATACGAGGCTGAGAACAGAAACAGCCGGGATAGTGGCTGCCAGCCTACTTTGCCTCGTCTGAATTTTCTTCCACGCCTTCTTCATCCAATAAAGGTTCATTGAGTTGTACCACCCGCTTTTTTTTTATCCTGCCCATCATGGTCATGTTCAGTATCTCCACAATGAATGAAAATGCCATGCCGAAATAAATATAATTTTTAAGATGGAGTTCATGTGCCGATTCGGAATCCCAGCCTTCAATGATGAGGCTTAGGCCGATCATCACCAGAAAGGAAAGGGCCAGCATTTTTAATGTGGGATGTTTGTGAATGAAACCGGATATCCAGGGACTGAATAAAAACATGATGATCATGGCAATGACCACCGCAGCGATCATGATCTCCACATATTTTGCAGTACCCCCAGCAGTGATGATACTGTCGAAAGAAAATACCGCATCAATCACCAGTATCTGTATCAAAGCCTGTGGCAATGATAAGCCTTTTTTGTTCTGTGATTGATTGGGATCTTCTCCTTCCAGCTTGCCATGGATCTCTCTCACCGATTTATAGATCAGGAATAAACCTCCCCCGATCATTACGAGGCTGGCCAGGTCAAATCCTTTGCCAAACCAGCTTTCGGGTATGATGTATTTCCCTTTTTGTGATAAGAGCCAGCCGAGCCCCAGCAACAGCATACTGCGTACAATCATGCCTGTTATCATCCAGAAGGTGCGGGCTTTCTTTTCATCTTTTTCCAGCAGGCGGTTCATGATGATACTGACGAAAATAACATTATCAATTCCCAGCACTATTTCCAGGATGACCAATATGAAAAAACTGATGATGCTTTCTGTTGTAAATAAATGTCCCATGGTTTGTCATTGTTTGTTGATCATTGGCCGTTGCCCATTGCCCGTTGCTCATTGCTCATTGCCTATTGCTCATTGCCTATTGCCCATTGCCTATTCCCTGTTACTTTCCTGTAATTTTCTGCAAATCTTTTTTACTATACCCGGACCATCATAAATAAAACCCGTCCACACCTGTACCAAAGAAGCTCCGGCATTTATTTTTTCTATTGCATCTTCGCCGGTAAAAATACCCCCGCTTGCAATAATGGGTAGTTGCCTATTGGTTTTTTGATGAATATATTTTACTATTTCTGTGCTTCTGTGCTTCAGTGGCAAACCACTTAAACCGCCGGGACCGATAGTTGTAAGTCGGGAGTCGGGAGTCTGTAGCCCGGCGCGGCTGACGGTTGTGTTTGTGGCTACCAATCCGTCTAATTTTATTTCCATTGCAAGATCTATCACATCATCTAACTGTCCATTACTTAAATCAGGGGCTATTTTTAGAAGAATTGGTTTGGTGTTTGGTTGTTTGTTGTTTAGGATTTGCAGAGTAGTTAGAATTTTTTTCAGCGCATCTTTCTCCTGCAATTCCCTTAAGCCGGGTGTATTGGGACTGCTTACATTCACTACAAAATAATCCACATGATCGTGTAATGCTAAAAAACAAATTTCATAATCCTTCCAGGCATCTTCATTTGAAGTGGTTTTGTTCTTTCCAATATTACCACCTATGATAAGTTTCGGGTTTGGAGTTTCGGGTTTGGGGTTATTTAACCCGTAACTCTTAACTCTTAACTCATAACTCTCCTCCCACTTTTTTAATCTTTCTCCAACAACTTCCACACCATCATTATTAAAACCCATTCGGTTAATGAGCGCTTTGTCTTTCGCAAGGCGAAATAATCTTGGTTTATCATTTCCGTTTTGTGGCAATGGTGTCACCGTTCCTATCTCTACGAAACCAAATCCCAAAGCTTCCAGCTCAGCCAGGTATTTTGCGTTTTTATCAAAACCGGCTCCAAGGCCAACATTATTGGAGAATTGAATATTGAACATTGAACATTGAATATTTCCTTTCGGCTTATAGCCAGAAGCGATCATCCTTTTTAAAAACCCGATCTTACAAATCATCCTCAAAACGTTCATCGAAAAATAATGCACCCATTCGGGATCAAACAAAAACAACATATTACGCAGCAGCTTGTACATAAAATTGCTGCGAAGATAGTTTGAGTTTTCCGTTTTGGGTTTTGAGCCGGAAATTATAACTTTGGCATAGAAAGTTGCATAAACAACTTATCAACTTTTCAACCTTTTAACTTATCAACTATGTCCCAGGAAGCATATATCGTTGCCGGATACAGAACAGCCATTACCAAAAGCAAAAAAGGCGGATTCCGTTTTACAAGACCTGATGATCTGGCCGTTACAGTCATTAAAGGATTATTGGCAAGTGTGCCACAATTAGACGTGAAACGGGTGGATGATGTGATCGTTGGAAATGCCGTACCCGAGGCGGAGCAAGGTTTACAGGTGGGCAGGATCATTGCAGCAAGAGCAGTTGGTTTTCACGCACCGGGCATTACCATTAACCGTTATTGTGCCAGTGGTTTGGAGAGTATTGCAATGGCAACCGCCAAAATTAGAACAGGAATGGCCGAATGTATCATTGCTGGCGGAACTGAAAGTATGAGCATGGTGCCCACCGCCGGGTGGAAAACGGTGCCCTCTTATTCCATTGCAAAAGATGAACCCGATTATTATTTGAGCATGGGGTTGACTGCCGAAACCGTTGCCAAAGAATATCATGTGAACAGGGAAGACCAGGATGCATTCAGTTATCACAGCCATGTAAAAGCAGGCAATGCCATAAAAAACGGGTATTTCAAAAGCGGCATCTTACCCATAACCGTAGACGAAGTTTATGTGGATGCAAAAGGAAAAAAGCAAAACAGGAATTATATTGTGGATACGGATGAAGGCGTACGGGCAGATACTTCACCCGAAGGCCTGGCAAAACTAAAACCCGCTTTTGCGTTAGGCGGCTCCGTTACTGCCGGTAATTCTTCTCAGACCAGTGATGGATCGGCTTTTGTTATTGTAATGAGCGAAAGGATGGTGAATGAACTGGGCCTGAAACCAATAGCCAGGTTGGTGAATTGCGCCAGTGCGGGTGTGCATCCCCGTATCATGGGTATCGGCCCGGTGGAAGCCGTACCAAAAGTATTAAAACAGGCGGGCATGAACCTTTCTCAAATTGACCTGATAGAACTCAATGAAGCATTTGCCTCTCAATCACTGGCAGTAATAAGGGCATTGGAACTCAATCCCGAAATAGTGAACATCAATGGCGGTGCCATTGCATTGGGCCATCCGCTGGGGTGTACCGGCTGTAAATTAACTATCCAGATCACTCATGATATGAAACGCCTGAATAAAAAATACGGTATCGTTACGGCCTGTGTTGGGGGCGGGCAGGGCATTGCGGGTATCATTGAAAATATCTGATTAATTTTACGGGTATAGAAAGATCTTCCATCTAATTATAATTGCTGATCATCACTTCAATCAACAGAAACGATCATGGCTATTGAGCAATTTCCCAAAATCTATTTATACAGGCGAATCGTCCAGGCCAAACTTTTTATTGACAACCGTTTTCATGACACCATAAACCTTGATGATATTGCTGACGAAGCTTTTTTTTCCAAGTTTCATTTCATCAGGCTTTTCAAAATGACCTATGGGAAAACGCCTCACCAATACCTGACATCAGTAAGAATTGAAAAAGCAAAGCTGCTTTTACAAACCGGTATCGCTATCGCCGATGTATGTTTTGCTGTTGGCTTTGACAGTATAAGTTCGTTTACCGGGCTTTTCAAACGAATTACCACAACCACACCCTCCTTTTATCAAAAACAACAATTGAAGCGGATAAAAGAAATTAGCCAGGTACCTTTAAAATTTATTCCGAACTGTTTTGCAGAAAAAAAAGGGCGGACAAAAAATCGCAATTTTCAAGAAGTGAAATAAATATACATTACTCACATTTGTATCCTTATTTACAAACAAAAAATAACGGCAATGATTACAAGAATGAACCATGTAAGCATCTTTGTGCTGAACCAGGACAGTGCTTATGAATTTTATGTGAACAAACTGGGGTTCAAAGTACATACGGATGCACCCATGGGACCGGGCATGCGTTGGCTAACAGTTTGCCCGCTAGATCAACCCGACCTCGAAATTGCACTAATGGCAATTGATGAAGGAATGATGTTCGAAAAGGAATCTGCAAAACAGATGAGAGAGATGGTTAGTAAAGGCACTTTTGGCTTCGGGGTTTTTGAATGCAATGACCTGCTTGCAACTTATGAAGAACTTAAGGCGAAGGGAGTTGAATTCAAAAAAGAACCTACAAAAGAATTTTACGGATTTGAAGCATTATTCAAAGACGATTCAGGGAATTGGTTTTCGCTTGGGGAAAAAGAAAAGAAATGATCCTGACTGATCATCCGGGATGTAGACTTCATATAACACAGGCTCGATGCCGGTTTAGAATGCGGTTTGATAAAAGCTAACATAGATCAGTAATAGATCCTGCATAACGGTGCATAACCGAGTAAAAAACCTGTGGAAGTATGGATCTCTTCCATCAATTCGATCCATTTAATAACGGATTGCAACTTTCCTGTGGAAACATCAAAATACCAATCATGGTAAATCCTTATCCGGTTCAAATGATCGCTTGTATGGCGCCGCTGAACAACACTGACCTTTGCATTACCCGCATCATCATGAGTCATTATTGAATCTGCGGGCATTTGCCATGTAGATATCTTATCTGCCGGGATGGGCGTATTGGTTACCCGGTCAAAAGCTTTGAGCTTTCCTTTTTCAATAGCGTCCATGATGATCAGGGAAACCGATTTTCCAGGGGGAGAAGTCAGATCATGTTCATTTTTTACCAACGATTTGATGATCCATTCGCAATCTTCAGCCTTTAACAGGGTGGTGTCGTGGTGGACAAGAATACTGCTTGAATTACTATTTTGTGCAATGGCGCCAAAGGCACTTAAGACAATGGCGGTAATGATCATGAGTTTTATCATATAAAAAAAACGTTAGATTTAGAAGATGTTGTTTTATAAATGTTATACATTTCTTAAAATCATTTATTTTTTTTGCTTTGGATACATATTCTTGATGAATTCGTCTAGTAACTTAAGATGAATTTTTTCCCGTAAGGAGCATTATCAAACACGCATTTCCAGTAATCTTCCAGTACTTCAATTGCAGATGATGGAGAGGGCCAGAGACCGCATTTCTTTTCATTGTTATAGATCAGTAAGACCATCAGCCCTGTGCGGGTATCATCGATCATTTTTTTATCTGGTGTTGTTTCTTTTTCCAAAGACCTGATCGTGGAAACGAGCAGGTTGACAGTGTCTTTCATTTCTTTGATCTCAGCCTGCCTTGATTGAGCATGGCTATGATAATTCATCAATTGAAAACAAAAGAATAACAGCAGCGTAAAAAGGTTTCGTTTAATAAAGGGTTTGTTTCGCATAAAAAAATATTAAGACATAAAATTATCTTTCACCCGGTCTTGTTCAATCCCAATATACCGGCATCTTTATCTACCAACTTATTGATGCGGTAACCTTCGTTTTCTCTTTTTTGCTGCGCCGTTGATACAAGGGTGTTGAGAAAAAAAGAGTATGAGGCGTAAATATTTCACCGGGTTTAACTAATATATCAACAAACTTAATACAAAATGCCAGCTATAACAAGTAACTGAGCTTTACTATATTTGCTGCATAACTTTTTTCATGGAGATCATACCTGTTAGTGATACAGCTACTGCGAAAGCGTTTTTACAAACGGCGGCGGCCATCTATAAAAATGATCCCCAATGGATACGCCCGCTCGACAAGGATATCAATGAAGTATTTGATCGCAATAAAAATAAAGCCTTTCGTTTTGGAGAAGCCATACGATGGATATTAAAAGACGATAACGGAATATTGATCGGGCGTATCGCCGCTTTCGCGAATAAAAAATATAAGAACAAGGGAGATGATGTACCCGTAGGCGGAATTGGTTTCTTTGAATGTATCAATGACCAGGATGCAGCCGATCTTTTACTGGATAATGCAAGACACTGGCTCATACAACATGGCATGGAAGCCATGGACGGCCCCGTTAATTTTGGTGAAAGGGATCGTTGGTGGGGCATGGTAACAAGCGGTTATTATGAACCGTTATATTGTATGAATTACAACCCTCCGTACTATGTTACACTTTTCGAGAATTATGGATTCAATATTTTTTTTAACCAGGTATGTTTTGGCCTGCATCCCAAGGCCGTGCTGAAACAAAAAATGTTTGACCGGCATGCAGCTTTTGCAAATGATCCTGATTTTACATCGCGACACATAAAAAAAGATCGCCTTGAAAAATTTGCCGGGGATTTTACCACGGTGTACAATAAAGCCTGGGCCGGGCACGGAGGCTTAAAGCAACTGGCAAAAGAACAAGTGATCATCATGTTCAAAAAAATGAAACCGGTAATGGATGAGCATATTATCTGGTTTGCTTATCACAAGGAAGATCCCATTGCCATTTTTGTAAACCTTCCTGATTTGAATCAATGGTTCAGGTACCTGAACGGCAAATTTGGTTTGCTGCAAAAACTGAAATTTTTATGGCTGCAGAAATTCAAATCCAATAAAAAATTCTGTGGCTTGGTTTTTGGGATCGTACCGGAATGGCAGGGAAAGGGCATTGATGCATTTATTGTAGTAGAATCAGCAAAAATCATTCAATCACCTGCCGTGCCATATACCGAATATGAAATGCAATGGATCGGGGATTTTAATCCCAAGATGATCAATATCGCCGAGAGCCTTGGCGAAACCTTCAGAAGCCGGAACCTGGCCACGTACCGTTACTTATTTGACAGGACAAAGGAATTTAAGCGGCACCCGATTTTGGAATGATTGGATTCGCCTGCGGAGAAGGAGTTTGGTCACAGATTTTAGGGAGATATATGCACAGATTATCACAGACAAATGCAATCAAATTTCTGTGTAAATCCGTGCATACATCAAATATTAATCTGTGACCAAACTCCTTTGCCGGAGGCAAAGAAAAAAAATCCAAAATCCGGACTATAAATCCGAAATTAGCAGCCCATGGATAAGTTTATTGTTTCAGCAAGGAAGTACAGGCCGCAGAATTTTTCTACTGTTGTAGGACAGTCGCACATTACCACTACTTTAAAAAATGCCATCAAAAATAACCAATTGGCGCATGCATTTTTATTTTGCGGGCCAAGGGGTGTGGGCAAGACCACCTGTGCCAGGATATTGGCAAAGACCATCAACTGCGAAAATAAAACCAATGATGGGGAAGCTTGTAATACCTGTCCATCCTGTGTTTCATTTGATGCCGGAACTTCTTTGAATATACACGAACTGGATGCTGCCAGCAATAATTCTGTGGATGATATAAGAAGCCTGGTGGAACAGGTGCGATATGCACCCCAGGTGGGTAAATACAAAGTGTATATTATAGATGAGGTACACATGCTGAGTTCATCAGCCTTCAATGCCTTTTTAAAAACACTGGAAGAACCACCGCCTTATGCCATTTTTATTCTTGCTACAACAGAAAAGCATAAAATTCTGCCCACCATTTTAAGTCGCTGCCAGATATTTGATTTTAAGCGCATCACTAATGCTGATACCATCGAACATTTGCATGAAATATGCGAAAAAGAACATATCAAAGCCGATAAAGCAGCCCTGCATGTAATTGCTCAAAAAAGTGAAGGATGCCTGCGGGATGCATTGAGTATCCTGGATAAGATCGTGAGTTTTACCAATGGCGAATTGAATTATTCCAATACATTGGAACACCTGAATATTCTTGATGAGGATTATTATTTTAAATTACTGGATGGCATGTATAATCAGCAATTGAGTGATGCCCTGGTATTGTATGATGAAATAAATCAGAAGGGTTTTGAGGGAGACAGTTTACTGGAAGGGTTTGCAGAATTTATACGAAACTTAATGGTAAGTAAAGATGCCCGTGCTGCTATCCTGCTGGAAGTGGCCGATGATTTTAAACAAAAATATTTAGAAGCAGCGCAAAAAATTTCCCCGGGCTGGCTGATCGCGGCACTCAATTTACTAAGCGAGGCAGCCATCAATTACAAACAGGCAAGGAATAAACGCCTGCATGTGGAATTGGCAATTATTAAATTAAGTTACCTGCAACAGGCCATTGAATTAGTGAACAATGACGGAACAGTAAGTAAAAAAAAACTAGTTGAAAATGCAAAGCCGGTTGCATTCAGGACAGTACCGGTAATCAAAGTTCACAGTTCAGAGTCCGGAGTTCAGAGTCCGGAGTTCAATCAAAAGAAAAAGCCTTTTGAGGCAAAACTGATCATAGAAACCACTGACCACCGGCCCCAGACTCCCGACTATCGACTCCCGACTATCGACTCCCAATTCCCGACTCCCAGTTCCCTGGGTTCACTTGAACGGATCCGCCAGAAAGTAACGGATCAGAATAAAAATAACGGTAACGATGTAAAAGAATTGACAGAAGAAGAATTGTACATTTCCTGGGGGGCATTTATTGAAAAATTAGTGAACAAAAAAAACCATTCTGCGGCCAGCAATTTTAAAATGGCCACATTAAAGGTCATTGATAATAATTCCATTGAGATCATAACCGACAGTACCATTCAGCAAAAATTCATTGAACAGGAACGTGCAGCATTGGTGGATCACCTTCAAAATCATTTTTGCAACAAACAGCTTACTTATAACGTAATTATCATTGAAAAAGATAAACAGGAACTCCCCGGTGAAAGATCACTTAGTACCAAAGAACAGTACCTTAAAATAATTGAAGAATATCCATTGGTGAAAGAATTGAAAGACCGGTTAAGGTTGGAACTGGATTATTAGCCAAACTGCGGTTCTTTTCCTCATTTTGCCTTAATTTCGAACTTCATTTGATAAATCAGAAATTATAATTTATGGCAGAAGTGATACGCATGCCCAGGATGAGTGATACCATGACGGAAGGGGTAATTGTAGAATGGCACAAAAAAGTGGGTGATAAAGTAAAGCCCGGCGATCTATTGGCAGAAGTGGAAACAGATAAAGCGACAATGGAACTGGAAAGTTATAACGAGGGTACATTATTATATATTGGAGTCGAAAAAGGTAAATCAGTGCAAGTGGATGGAATATTGGCAGTTGTTGGTAAAGAGGGTGAAGACTATAAAGCCATGTTGGATGCAGCCAGTAGTAAGCAGACGACGCAGGATACAAGTAGCAAACTGAAGAAGCCGGCAGTTGGAAGTCAGGAGTCGGGAGCCAGCCAACAACCAACGACCAACGACCAATCCAAAACAGAAGACCAACCCAAAACAGAAGACACAAAAGCCAAAACAGAAACTTCTTCCGCCAAAGTTGAGCTTCCGGCCGGAGCTAAAGAGATCCGCATGCCTTTATTGAGCGATACCATGACGGAAGGGAAAATAATTTCGTGGAATAAAAAGATAGGTGATCTTGTAAAAAGCGATGATGTACTGGCCGAAGTGGAAACGGATAAAGCAACAATGGAAGTAGTAGGTTATGAAGAAGGCACATTATTATATATTGGCGTGGAAGCAGGGAATGCTGCCAAAATAAATGAGATCATTGCCATCGTGGGGAAAGCAGGAACAGATGTGAACGCGTATGTTGCTGCAGAGAAAGCGGGAGGGAATGTGAAGCAAGTTACCAGTTCAGAGCCGGCAGTTGGCAGCCAGGAGTCGGGAGCCGGTGGTCATGAGTCTGCAGTCAGCCACCAACCAACGACCACCGACCAACCACCAGCAGCGACCAGCGACCAACGCATCAAAGCATCTCCACTTGCAAAAAAATTAGCTACCGATAAAGGAATTGATATCAGCAAGGTAACGGGCAGCGGTGACGGAGGCAGGGTTACCAAAAAAGATATTGATGAATATGTTCCTGCATCAACAACCCCGGCTGCGGCCCAAGACCCTGTCGGTGGTGTGATAAAGCCATTCGTAGCATCAACAGAAGAAGGCCATACCGATGTTCCTTTAACGCAGATGCGTAAAACGATTGCCCGTCGCTTGGTTGAAAGCAAATTCAGTGCACCGCATTTTTATCTCACCATGGAGATCAATATGGATAATGCGATCAATGTACGCACCCAATTAAATGAATTGAGCCCGGTTAAAATATCTTTCAATGATTTTATTATTAAAGCGGTAGCCCTATCACTGCGCCAGCACCCTGATGTGAACAGCAGCTGGATGGGAGAATTTATCCGCCAGAATCATCACATACATATTGGAAGCGCTGTGGCAACACCCGAAGGTTTGATCGTTCCGGTCATTCGTTTTGCGGATCAGAAATCGTTATCACAAATTGCAGCGGAGGCAAAAGAATTATATGGAAAGGCAAAAGATAAAAAACTGCAGCCAAAAGAATTTAGTGGAAATACTTTCACCATCTCCAACCTGGGTATGATGGATATTGAAGAATTTACCGCCATTATCAATCCTCCCGACAGCGCCATATTGGCTGTGGGAAGAATTAAAGAAACAGTTGTTAAAAAAGGAGAGGGTTTTGGCCAGAGCAATGTGATGAAACTTACCATGAGTTGCGATCACCGTACCGTGGATGGCGCGGTGGGCGCTGCATTCCTGCAAACTCTAAAAAAATACCTGGAGAACCCGGTGACGATGTTGCTATAAATTAATTGATAATTAATAATTAAAAATTAGTAATTCTCCAGGATAGTTAAAGTGTTTATTTATTTTGGGAACCAATTAATTGAAAAAATTATTAATTATTAATTTTTAATTCATCCCTCCATCATCCTTTTTACACAAACGGTATCCCTATTCTCCCCCTTTTGCATAAATTACCTTCTCTTTTTCATCAACTAAAACTACACTTATGGAACTCGGTAATGCACTTAACTGGTTTGAAATTCCAGTAGCGGATTTTGACAGGGCAAAGAAATTTTATGAGACCATTTTTGACTACCAGATGCCTGAAATGATGATGGGCTCCAACCGCATGGGTTTCTTTTTATACGATCAGCCCGGCGGAAAAGTAGGCGGAGCCATTGTGTACAATCCTGAATTTTATACACCCGCAGCTAATGGTACACTGGCTTATTTAAATTGCCAGCCCGACCTGCAGGTGAATTTGGATAAGGTAGAAGCAGCAGGCGGAAAAATTCACCAGGTCAAAATGGAAATTGCACCTGGACAAAACCTGGGTTTTATTGCTATCATCCATGACAGTGAAGGGAACAGGGTGGCGCTGCATTCGATGGGATAAAAATATATTTTCAGTAAATTTTGAAAATTCGATAAATGACTTATCTTTGTGGTGAAAATACATCACCATGAAACTTTCCGAAGCAAAAGCACAGTTCATCAGCAGTTGGGGCGCCTTTGGTACGCATTGGGGCATCAACCGCACCATGGCGCAGATACACGCTTTGCTGCTCATCAGTCCGGACCCCATTACGCAGGATGATATCATGGAACAACTGAACATCAGTCGGGGAAATGTGAATATGAATACCCGCGACCTGGTAGACTGGGGCCTGGTAGAGCGCGTGCTGATACCCGGCGAACGGAAAGAATTCTTCAGCGCCGAAAAAGACATCTGGAAAGTAGCTACGCAGATCATTAAAGAAAGAAAAAAAAGAGAACTTGACCCGATGCTGAAACTCCTGGGCCAACTGGAAAAAATTGACGGCGACAAAAAAGATAAAAAGGTAAAACAGTTTGTAGATACGGTGAGCGGTATACGGAAATTTGGGAACCAGGCCGATAAGATGCTGGACGTCATGATCAAGGCTGATGAAAGCTGGTTTTTGGGAAGCTTGCTGAAGTTCTTTAAATAATTCATTGCCTTCATTGCCGTTGGCTTAAGCCAACGGCAATGAAGAGAGCCGCTTTGCGGCTTTTATTTGGATAACTGGTTTCAAAATTTTCTGAAGTTATAAAATATACAGTTATGAAAAAATTTAAACAAATGGATGCCTGGATAAGCATTATCCTTATCATCGTATTTACCATGCTCTCTTTGATCAGGTTAGACGATACATTTTTGATCGGGTATTTTGTTGTAGGAGGCTGGCAGGTGATCAGCATGATCATACACGCAGTAAACGGCTGGTTTTGTGAAAAAGGCAGCAAACGCTACAGGTATCACTGGATCGTTGGAATTACTTTACTGACGGTATTATTGGGCCTTGGCATCTATCCATTATTATTTATCATCCTGCTGGTCCTGCTCTTCATTGCGCCTTTAATGGCCGTATGGTACTGCTGGTTATGTTATGAAGAAGTATATGTAAAAATGCAAAGGCCGCTTTCTTTATTGAAATGAAAGTATCATGAAAAATGAAAAGATCATCATGGCGGCGGTATCATTTGTTTTAACTTTGTTGTATCAATGAAAGCACAGCCGGTTATATTATTTGATGGTGTTTGTAATTTTTGTAACAGCGCAGTAAACTTTGTTATTAAGCGGGATAAAAAAAAACAAATACTTTTTGCTCCGCTTCAAACCGATACAGGAAAAAAACTACTGGAGCAATATGAATTGCCTGTTAATGATATACAATCATTTATATTTATTGAAAACGGGAAAGCTTATACCAGGTCAACAGCGGCATTAAAAGTATGCAGGTACCTGAAGTGGTTATGGCCGTTATGCTATGGATTTATAATGGTTCCGAAATTTATACGTGACGGTATATATAACTGGATAGCCCGGCACCGCTACAAATGGTTTGGTGTAAGGCAGGAATGCATGATCCCATCACCGGAAATAAAAGCAAGATTCTTAAATTGATATGGAAAAGAAAAAAACATTGGTATTAGGCGCTTCTAAAAATCCTACGCGTTATAGCAACTTAGCTATAAAAAAACTAAGGGAACACCAATATCCGGTTATTGCGATAGGAAAGAGAGAGGGCATGACCGGAGATACCCCGATCATAACAGAAAAAAAGCATTTTGATGACATCGATACGGTTACCCTTTATCTGAACCATGCCAATCAGGAAACTTATTATGATTATATCTTATCCCTTCATCCCCGGCGAATCATTTTTAACCCCGGGGCCGAAAATGCGGAGTTATATGAGCTGGCGCTTCAAAAAGGGATCCTTCCCCTGGAAGCCTGCACTTTGGTCCTGTTAAGCACCGGCCAGTATTAATTCCGGGTTTTGGGTAGTAATTCTACTATGTTTTGCGTAGGTTTTTATAACTTTTTTGTTAATTGCATACTAACGAATAAAGATTGGCGTTTCAGTAAATAGAATTGTTTACCTATACCTAAGAAACCAAATTTTTACCTATGAATCGTCTTGCACCCTATGCATGTATGTTACTAATATGTACTGTACTTGTAACATCCGGGTTTTCACAAAACTCCGGAACCACAAAACCAAAACAGTTTGATAGCTATCCTGCTGTAATCAATTGTTCAGAAGCCGAGTTAAGCAAGGTTTTTGCCATCACTGCCGGCCACCCCATCAGCTTTTCCTTTTCCGATAACTTTTTATTTTCAGGGGATATCATCAGCAATAATGTTAAATACAGCAACCTGCAGAGTGCAGTAGTAAAATCTCCCGTTTTTAATAATACCGTTTTTAATATTTCAAAACGTATCAATACAGACAATACAGTAACTTATATAGGCCATATCATCAATAAGAATTATTTTGACGGGTATGAACTGAAAAGAAATATGGACGGAAATTATCAACTCATTAAAATAGAAACAGATAAAGTTATCCAGGATTGCAAACAAAAATAAGCACCTGGTAACGCACAAGAATACCCTAAATAATCCGACAATCCTCTAAATCCACCCCAATGAAAAAACTTTCTACATTATCAATGTTTGTAATGGCGGTAATGTTTTCTTTCAAATCGTTTAGTCTTCCCAAACTAAACAGTTTCCCCGCCGCAGTGGCCACCATATTTCTTGATTTCGACGGTCATTACGTAAATACGTCTTTTTGGAACAGCGGTTATCCAATCAATTGCGCTGCTTCAGGAATGTCAGATGCACAGATCACCGAGGCATTTTATCGTGTATCGGAAGATTACAGGCCATTTGATATTAATATTACAACCGACTCCACAGTATTCCTTGCCGCTCCTTTAAATAAACGTGTGAGGGTGATCATCACTCCAACAAGCAGCTGGTGCCCCGGAGTTGGCGGCGTTGCTTATTTAGGTTCTTTTTCATGGGGAGATGATACGCCTGCATTTGTTTTTTGCGATCAGCTTGGGCCAAACAGCCCCAAAATGGTAGGCGAAGCCTGTTCACATGAAAGCGGTCATACAGTAGGGTTATCCCATCAGTCAAGATACGGGACGGATTGCAGCACTCCCAGTGAATATTACCATAGCGGCATCGGCATCGGAGTAAATGCCTGGGCTCCGATTATGGGTAACAGTTATTATAGGAATATGACCAACTGGAACAATGGCCCAACTCCTTATGGCTGTACCAATACCCAGGATAACCTTTCCATAATTGCCACACAAAATGGTTTTACCTACAGGCCAGATGATTATGGAGAAACACTGGATGCAGGAACTTATACCACGCCTTCAGCGAACTTTTCGGTGGACGGCATCATTACCACAAACAATGATATAGATGCATTCAAATTTGTATTGACACAAAATTCAAATTATCATTTAACGGCGATTCCATTTAATATAGGTGGCAATTACAATGCGGCAAACCTGGATATCAAGCTGCAATTATTTAATTCCGCAGGCACTTTAATTGGAACTTATGATCCTCCTTACACAATGGATGTAACTGTGGATACGATTTTAACCGCAGGTACCTACTTTATTAAGATCGACGGTACGGGTAATGCAAATATCGGTGAATACGGAAGCCTGGGTGCTTATACCATAACCGGTAACACCGGCGGTGCATTGCCTATTCATGATGTGGCATTGGTAGGCACAGTGGATAAGGGCAAACATGATCTGAACTGGAATATTATTGCCGACGAACCCGTCCGTACAATAGTGTTGGAATCTTCCAATGACGGAATAGTTTTCAGCACATTGACCACATTACCGGCTAACGCTAATAAATTTTCTTATTCGCCATACCAAAGCAACACGGTTTACTATCGTTTAAAAGTTACATCCATACTTGATCAGATCGTTTATTCCAATACCATTGCCTTAAAAGGAACCGGTAGCACCGGCCAGCCCTCCTTCTTTGTTTCCACACTGGTGCATAATGAAATTTCTATAAATGCATCGGCAAAATATGATTATCGCCTGATCGATTTGAATGGGCGTGTACTGAATGCCGGTAGCGGCATAAAAGGTATGAACAAATTGAATGTTTACAACCAGCCGGCTGGCATGTATATTATTCAATTATTCAGTAATAGTCAACAACAAACAGAACGAATTATAAAACAGTAAGGTAGATTCATGTGAAAGTTAGGGGGTAGCGTTAGGGGCTATCCCCTTTTTAAAACGCACCCCCTACATTCCTCTTCCTTCGACTTCGCTCAGGAGAGTATTGAAAGAGAATAAAAACTAAAAGAGCATACCAGAAATGACGAATGAAAACAAAAACGAATTATAAGATAGTAAGGTAGATTCATGTGAAAGTTAGGGGGTAGCGTTAGGGGCTATCCCCTTTTTTATTTTTTGCCACAGATTATTTCGGATGTATGCACAGATTAACACAGATTTGATGGCAAATGATAAAAAGATCTGTGTTAATCTGTGTGTAAATCCTTTTCAAATCCGTGTTCAAAAATTACATCGCCGGAGGCCTGTAATCGTTATCTTAATCTTTTTCCGTAATTTTAAAAAACCCTTTTTTATGTTATGGAGAAAATTTAACGGAGATCCTATCCAGTTACCGGTTAAAGAAGCCGTGGAACAGGCTATTAAAAGAGAGACCGCAGCGGGCTATCATTTAAAAGTATGCATCGGAACCGACAGCCAGGTAAAAGGAAAAGAAACAGAATTTGCCACTGTCATCGTTTTTTTACGCGAAGGACACGGGGGATTTATGTTCATCCACAATGAAAAAACTTTGCACAAATACAGCATTAAAGAGCGCATGTTGGTAGAAGTAGCCAAGAGTATTGAAATTGCCTATGAATTATGCGACCTCTTTACTTATTATGATGTTGACATGGAAGTGCACGCCGATATCAATACCAATCCACATTTCAAAAGCAATGAAGCCTTACGCGAAGCCATGGGATATATTCTGGGTATGGGCTTTGCCTTTAAAGCCAAACCGGAAGCTTTTGCGAGTAGCAGTTGCGCAAATAAGGTGGTGAACTGATTATTACCGATCCCACTTCATCATTTAATTATTGTCAATATTGGTGTTTTGTAATCCACAAAACAGGTTAGCCTTATAAACTCAACGGTGAGATCTGCCCGTTTAATGACATTGTATAACAAGAAGTTTAATTGTAATTTGCTCAAAAATTGTAATGATGAAAAAACTTTTTATCAGCTTTTGTTTAATTGCGGCCTCTTTGAGCAGCTTTTCCCAAACCTGCGAAGAAAGAGAGAATAAACTACTGGAAGCAATGGGGGGTTTTTCGGCAGGGATGCTTTATAATACTTATGGCTTCATCGGCAGCGTCAGCGACGGGTTTGTACATGACGCCTATAATGCAACAACCGTAAATGACCTCATGGAAATACAAATGAAACTGGCTGATAATATGGTGAAAGTGATGCAAGACCTGGTCAAAGGAAATATGCTTACGGCGCAGTCCGATAAAGACTATGCAGCTTCGGTGATAATGATTTTAAACGGGTTGGGCGCGCAGGCAAAGTTTGTAGTGGATTATACGAAAAATAAAAGTAAAGAAAACCAGGACTCCTATGAAGCACAAAGAAAGAAAAACTGGAAAGACATCAGTCAGTTGATGGGGTTTAAAGAATAAAAAACTGCCGGGATATTAAATTACAGCAGCATGCTTGTCAAGATCGTTTAAAGAAATATTTTTAATAAACGCCTGTTGCTTATTTTTTCACTTTACTTTTTCTCCTCATACCAATGATTCCTACTACCAATAACAATAGGCCAAAACCAATCCTCATCCACATCCGTTGTTTTTCTTTTTGTTCTCTTTCTTTCATGTCTCCTAAAAAACTGTTGAGGTTGCGGTTGTTTGTTTCAATTTGCTGCGCAGCGATGGAAGAGTCATAACTTTTACTTTGGTGCTGTAATAAGGTATCCATTTTTTTCATACTGCTGTCGAGGCTGGCCCTTTGCTTATCCATTTGCCGGTGCATTTCATCCAGGTCCTTATTGCTGTTTTGTGCACATACCGTTATAAAAGAGGTAAGAAAAAGAAAAATCCCAAGGGTGCTGTTTACAAATAACTTCTTCATGTAAAAGTTTTCGACAAAATAAGGAGTAACCGATGTTGAATCAATACCCTGCATTGGGTATTTGCAGGTTACTGTTGGTCTCTCCGATCAGGGTTAATATCTTATCTTTCCCCGTTTTTTTTACGGCACTGGTAACAAAATGCTGTGGTAAGAATTGCCAGGTTTTTTTCATGGCTTCAAGAAAGTCTTTAACGTTTTTACTCACGGTACGCTGGTTTTCTTTATCGCTTTTTGTAAACACAAGGCAAATGGGGATCTGCCATATTTTTAATTGTTCTAAAAATTCGAGGTCGATTTTTTGTGGGGTATGCCTTGCATCGATCAATACAAAAACAAGGGAAAGATTCTCTCTTTTGCGTAAATAATTTTCGATCATCTGCTCCCATCTTCTCCTGCTTCGCTGGCTAACTTTGGCAAATCCATAGCCCGGAAGGTCAACCAGGTACCACCTCATGCCGCCCCTATCGCCTGAAGGGGGAAATGGAGAAGATTGCTGCGAAGTGGAGTCAACAATAAAATGATTTATCAATTGTGTTTTTCCCGGGGCCGAAGATGTTTTGGCAAGCTTATCATTATTGCACAGCATATTAATAAGTGATGATTTGCCCACATTACTGCGACCAATAAACGCATATTCCGGTTTGTCGGGTGGCGGGCATTTTTCATAATCAGGACTGCTGATGATATATTTGGCCGATTTGATGAGCATGAACGCAAAGATAGTGTATAGAAGCTGCAAGCTTAAAGCTACAAGGGAGAAGCATGCTACTCAATAGTAGCTATTGAAATAAGAAGAGTTTTTAAATTGAATATTTGTCCCCTTGTAACTTGAGGCTCGCGGCTTGCAGCTTTCCGTTAATGCTTTGCCAATAACCCCGGAAAAAAAACGCTAACCTGAAAACAGCCTATCTTTGCACCCGATGACAACATTTGCGCACGATAGCATTGTTCCATATAAAGAATCCGGGCTTGGCAAAAAGCAACAGGTGGCCAGTATGTTCAATGACATCGCTTTTCGGTATGATTTTATCAACCGGTTTCTTAGTGCAGGCATTGATGTAAAATGGCGTAAGAAAGCGATCAGGGAATTAATTGAAACCAGGCCCAAAAGAATATTGGATGTGGCTACCGGTACAGCTGATATGGCCATCATGGCTTCTGCCATTTTGCACGCGGATAAAGTGATTGGAATTGATATCAGTGACGGGATGCTTGAAATGGGAAAGAAAAAAATACAAAAGCTGGGTTTGCAGGATACCGTTGAACTGTTAAATGGAGATAGTGAAACAATAAATTTCGATGACAATTCGTTTGATGCGGTAACCGTGGCATTTGGTGTACGTAATTTCGAGCACCTTGAAAAAGGCTTAAATGAAATAAAACGGGTATTACAACCCGGTGGCCGGCTGGTAGTGCTTGAATTCAGTAAACCTAAAATGTCCCTGACAAAAAGTCTGTACAATTTATACATGAAATTTGTAACTCCCGGTTTGGGGAGATTATTTTCGAAAAACCGCAACGCATACCAATACCTCGACGAATCAATTAAAAAATTTCCCGAAGGAAAAAATTTTACTAATATCTTAGACGCTCTGGGATATAAAAACACATATAGTAAACCACTGAGCTTAGGAATATGCAGTATCTATTGCGGAGAAAAATAATTTATATACTCGCCGGCTTTTTTACCTGCCCCTTAATTGGCCATGCACAATTAAGAGACGACTTGAACCTGCCTGACCATGACTTGAAACATTATCATTTCGGTATCAACTTAGGTCTTAACCGTTCCCACTTCAGTTTTACGCATCACCCGGTCTTCCTGGAACGCGATAGTGTAATGGTTGTGGAAAGTGTAAACAGCACCGGTATCAACCTGGCATGGCTGGTAGACCTGAACCTTAGTCAACACTTTGACATACGGACTTATCCACTAGACCTGACCTTTACGGAAAAAGATTTTGAATACACCCTGAAATATCCCGACAGGCCGGGGGGGGAAGATACGATAACCCTTAAGAAATTGCAAGGCATCTCACTGACTTTACCGTTCCAGTTAAAATTCAGCAGCGACAGGATAGATAATTTTAAAGTGTACATGATGGCGGGAGCACATATAGAGTATGACCTTGCTGCCAATGCCGGAGATAAAAAAGCAGAAGAGCTGATCAAACTAAAACGTTTTGATTATGGCGTGGAGGCAGGGCTCGGATTTCATTTTTATTTCCCGTTTTTTGTATTAACTCCTGAAGTGAAAGTGGGATGGGGATTAGCGAATTTGCATAGCCGTGACCCGAATCTTAAATTTTCCAATGTAATAGATAAGATCAATTCCAGGTCGATTACTTTTTCTTTAACGGTGGAATAACAGAGCATGGTTGTATGGCCATATGGCTGAATTGTTCTGGAGCTTTTATATATGAAAGGGCTTCACTAAATAAACGCTTTAGCAATTTACCACTACAACCATTTAGCAATCGAATCATTTAAAAATCATAATCCCTTTTAAACATATTTAAACGAATGCCTGCATTGATCAATGTAGTATTGGTTTGTCCGGGAATATTTGCAATTTTATAGGTGCGGTATTGCGCGGATATATCAAAAAACAAGTTTTCTTTCCACTCATACGAAACCTGCAGGAAGCTATTTAAACAGGTTGCTTTATTGCCTCCCCCGATTTTAAAACCACTTTCCATAGTCCTGTTGCGGTAATCTTCAAAAGGGTTGCCGCCAAAATCCTTTCCCGCGCTGTCAAGTCCCTGGAAATAATATATTGCCTTGACATAGATGGACCATCTTGGTTTAGGCTGGTAATTAATAATGCCGATGAATTCCTGGAAATTAGCTCCCAATGGGTGTGCCAGGGGTTGATTATAATTGGTATAATTGGCAATGGTATCTCCATGCGAATACGTAAAGGGCCTTACCCGGTTGGTTTCAAACTGCAGATCCAGGTTGCGTATGTTAAATGCATCCACGTATTTTGCACCTGCCTGTATACCCCATTTATTTACCCAATTAGTGGGATCATTTTTGATCTCAGATAAAATAAATTCATCCAGTAGAAATTGTCCGTAAAACTGAAAATGGTGAGCTACATTCGCTTTAAAATCAAGTCCTACCAATGCATTGTCAGGGCTTCCCACATTGCCTTCCACGCTCCGGTAAAAAATGATCGGGTTCAGGTATTGAAGATCAAAGCGGTTCTTCCTGCCAAATATCACGCCTTCAAATAAACCCATGTTGAGCCATTTGGTAATGTTCATGCTCAGGTGATGCATGGCGGCATATTTCCTGTCGAGTAAGGTATCGCCCGCTTTTTTAAACTGTGGCATCAGTTCCATGAATAAATTCTGGTAATTGAATTTCCAGATCTTGGTATTCAATTTTAAAAATAAATAACTGTTTCCCCAGTCACTTAAAAACAAACTGCGGTAACCATTGCCGATAAAATTTTTGTCATAACCAAATTGCACGTCAATGTATTTTGTCACACCAAAAGTGATATAGCCCCTGGCATCAAAATAATCATAGCCGGTAGCTTTAAAGGGCTTATAAAATCCAACCCCGGGCACTGCGCCAAATTTACTTACCTGTTGCTGAAAGAATAACGGACCCCTTTCCTGGTTATCCGTAATGAAAGATGAAAAACCTATTTTATGTGCGATCATTCCACGTACAATGGCACCACGGGTGTTCACAAACATATTTTCACTGTTATTGTTTTCTTTACCTTCCTGGAACTGGATAACAGGATTTAATGCCAGGAAAAAATCTTTGGTATTAACTTCTAAAAGATTTGTTTTTGTTTTATACAATGATTTCAATATGGGCTTCTTACTCATAAAATCCTGCCTGGGCACGGATACCCACTCGCTGTTGTTCATTAAAAAACTATGCAGGTTGTATTCATCAGTTTCAGAAAGATCCTGGTTATTCCATGTTTTATATTTATCCACGTTAGTGAGCGATTCGGTATAACCCATGCGTGCACTGTCAATAAATTCGGCCTGCCTTACAATGAATTTCCTGCTGAAAGGCCGCAATGTTGAAAAGTTGAGATCGGTATTGGTTTGCTGTTTTATTTCGAGCCGGTCAACAAAATGAATATCCTTTGTTCCCTGGTTCAGGTAAGTAGATTGCGCGGTTACAAAAACCGGACAAATAAAAAACAGCAGTTTGGATAAGCTTTTAATAATTTGCATTGAAATGTTTTAGTTTAGCGGGTATCTCAATTCAAGATATGCAAAAATACCTTTTTAAGAACATACTGGTAGTAAATGAAGGAAAAATTCGGGGATTGGACGTCCTGGTCAAGGGCGAACACATAGAAAGAATTGACCCGGTAATTGAAAACAGGTCAAGGTTGATAGAAATTAACGGGGAAGGCAAACACCTTTTCCCGGGTGCAATTGATGACCAGGTTCATTTCAGGGAGCCGGGGCTTACTTATAAAGGAACCATCTTTTCAGAAAGTAAGGCTGCTATTGCCGGCGGTGTTACCAGCTTTATGGAAATGCCCAATACCATCCCCAATGCTCTTACCCCGGAACTACTGGAAGAAAAATATGTAATTGCTGCAGGTTCTTCACTGGCCAATTATTCTTTTTATATGGGAACCAGCAATAACAATGCGGCCGAAGTGTTGAAAATGAATGCCCGGAAAAAAGATGTTTGCGGCGTAAAAATATTTATGGGCGCCAGTACGGGCAATATGCTGGTGGATAGCCATAGTGCTTTGGATACAATTTTCAGGGAGAGCGAATTATTGATTGCCACGCATTGCGAAGACGAAAGGATCATCAGGTCTAATTATGATAGAGTAAAAAAAGAAAAGGGGGAATTGTCTCCGACAGACCACCCTTTGGTGAGAGATGAAAATGCCTGTTTTGAATCCTCGTTGATCGCTATCCAGTTTGCAAAAAAGTACAATAGCCGCTTACACATTTTACACATCAGCACCGAAAAAGAATTACAACTCTTTAGCAATATGCTGCCTTTAAAAGAAAAAAGAATTACCGCTGAAGTATGTGTGCATCATTTACACTTTACGGCGGATGATTATCAAAAGCTGGGATATAAAATAAAATGCAACCCTGCCATCAAGGCGCCGAATAATAAGGAAGCCTTGTGGAAAGCACTGCAGGACGATCGTTTGGATGTAATTGCCACCGATCATGCTCCACACTTGTTATCGGAAAAAGAGGGGCCTTACGAACAAGCCCATGCGGGATTGCCTTTGGCGCAGCATCCTTTACTATTGATGTTACATTATTATTCAACGGGAAGGATATCATTGGAAAAAATTGCAGAGAAGATGAGCCATGCAGTAGCAGATTGTTTTCGTATAGCCGACAGGGGGTATATCCGGGAAGGTTATTTTGCCGATCTTGTTGTAGTGGATACCCATGCAAAGACAATTGTTAGTAAAGAAAATATTTTATACAAATGCGGCTGGAGTTCTTTAGATAATTTCGGTTTTCCCGCATCTATAGAGAAGACATTTGTAAATGGCAATATGGTTTGGGATAACGGGAAATTTGACGAAACAATAAAAGGGCAACGGTTATCATTTAATAGGTAATATTGAATATTGACATATTGTGTAGAGTCTAAAAGCCTAAGGCTGCCTTACATATTCAATATTCAATATTCCATATTCAATCGCAATGGAAACAGACAAAACAACATTAGCCGATCTTTCCGTTTTCAGCCCGCAGGAAGAATTTTCGGTTTTTAATAAACTGAACCTTACGCGCACCCGGCACGGAAGAGAGCAGTTGCGTTTCAACTTCAGCCATGCATTGCAAACAATCGAAGAAATACAGGGCATACAGCAAACCATCCGGCTTATCATGCAGGAGCAGCAGCATTGGCCACTTCAGATCAGTAATGGAACCATTATGGTGATCGACCGGTTTTATGATGCCACGATTGACCATATCCCTGCTCATCCCTCTTTTATCACTTCTTTTAATTATAAATTATTTCATGGGCCGGATTTTTCTTTGGTGAAATACTCCGCCATACATTGTTTTGATTTTATTAAAGGAATGCAAATGCTGCTGCTGCATTTTTTAAAAGAAGATACCCCATCTCCACTGAAAAAAAAATTGCTGGATATACAACGTATCATCAGGAAGGAACAATTCACCCTTATTGAAAAGCACCACAGCGCAGCCGAATTAACGATACAAGAGCTGTTGCAACTGGCTCATTTTATGCGTTATCATTACAAACTGCAAATGTATGATTTACTGAACCTCTATGCACAACTGGATGCCTGGTATGGTATGGCACAGGCTGTAAAGCAATACGGGCTGGTATTTCCGGAGTTCATGATAAGGGAACAACCTGCCGTTTCCGCAAAAGGATTATATCATATTTTATTGGACAACCCGGTGGCCTATGATATCAGTTTACATCCCCAAGGCAATTTTATTTTTCTTACAGGTGCCAATATGGCGGGTAAAAGTACTTTTATAAAATCAATAGGTATCGCGGTTTTTTTAGCACATACGGGCATGGGTGTTCCTGCCCGGGAGCTGCAATTGAGTTTATTTGACGGCCTGCTCAGTAATATCAACGTGGCGGATAATATAGTGAAAGGTGAAAGCTATTTTTATAATGAAGTACAGCGTATAAAGGCCACCGTTACCAAAATAAACGACGGCAAAAAATGGCTGATACTCATCGATGAGTTATTTAAAGGCACCAATGTACGGGATGCCATGAAATGTAGCAGTACCGTCATTGAAGGTTTGTTGAAAATAAAGAATTCGCTGTTTATATTGTCTACACATTTGTATGAAATAGGGGAAGACCTTAAAAAATACCACAACATCAGTTTTAAATTTTTCGAAACGACGGTTTCCGGTGAGCAATTGCATTTCAGTTATCATTTAAAGGATGGTATAAGCAACGACCGGATCGGGTACCTGATATTGAAGAAAGAAGGTGTGGTGGAGTTGCTGGAGAAATTGTAATTCCACTTCTATGAAAAGAGCTGTCTTAAGGGTTTTCCCCCCTGAATACGTTTATACACAATAATTTTTTTGTGCAACCTGATGTGATGAGATACTTGTTATAACTCTTTCCCACTTTAAAAAAATAACGAGGTTAATTTTATGAAGAAAATATTATTAAATGTTTTTTACCAACGCATTTCAGGAATATTCAGCATGGCAAAATTTAATTTCTGGCACATTCATGTTAAAAAAGTGTGAATTATATAACATTTATAGTAAAATATGTAACAAAAAAACAGGAAAAATCACAATCTTTGAATAATTAAATATTATAAACTTATACCTCAACTCTAATAGCTGTTTATCCTGGTTTCAAAAATATTTAATATTATAACTGAATTCCATTTATACTTTTAAGCGCCTAAGATTAAGCTAAAAAATTATCGATCATTAATAAAAAGTGAATAATTATGTTACAAACTTCAAGAAAAAAATTCTTCATGGTCGGGTTAATGCTGCTGCTATCCTGGTCTGCCTTTGCTCAACAACAAATGGATACGGTAAAACCTTTTACCGGATCGAGAGGATTCAGAAAATTTTCTGTTGGTATAAACGTGGGGGCAATGGCGCCCATGAATCCAATAGGAGGTAGTAATGATTTTAGTAAATGGCTGGTTGCACCTGGTTTCGGCGCCAATGTACGGTACCAGTTCACCCATTATTTTGCGTTAAAAGCTGATTTCCTGGCTGGTTCCTTAAAAGGTAATCAATCCAACAAACTGGGTAATGGCGTCCTCCCTATCACGAGAGAGGTTGCTTCTTTTAAAACCAAACTGCATTATTCCTTTGGTTTAAGCGGCGACTTTACATTTGGTAATATCAACTGGCTGAGTAGAACCAATAAGATTGTACCTTATTTATCCGGAGGTGGCGGAATTGCGAATTACGATGTTAAGATCGTACCTGTTAGTACAGGTATAGAAGAGGATTATCGGGCAGGGACTCCTATCGGCAACCATGGTATACGTGAATTTGTTGCACAAGCAACCGCGGGATTAAAAATATCACTTAGCCCTGTTCTTAACCTGGATCTCGGCTACCGGATGAACTGGACAGATGGTGACAATTTAGATGGATTTAAATTTAATAATCCTACTAAGGATAAATTCTCTTATGGGTTTGTGGGTATCGAATATTCATTTGGTAAGAAACATAAACCTCAATTGTTGTTTAATAATCCTGCTGCGGCTATGAACAATTATCTGCAGGCTCAGATCAATGAGAACAGCAGATTGATTGCTAAGCAGAAGGTAATTGATGATAAGGATACCGATGGTGATGGTGTTCCTGACAGACTTGACCTGGAACCGAATACGCCTCCTGGTTGTCCTGTTGATGTACATGGTGTTTCAAGAGATACCGATGGAGATGGAGTTCCTGATTGCAGGGACAAAGAGCTGATCACACCTACACAATGTCAGCCTGTTGATCGGGATGGTGTTGGTAAATGTCCGCTGCCAGACTGCTGTAAAAAAGCTGTTGCTACTGAATCTGACAATCGCTGCAATATTGGTGATCTTCCAAGTATTTCATTCAATAAAAACAGTTCCACATTAACTGCAGACGCTAAAGTCATCCTTGCAACAGTAGCGGTTAAACTGAAAGCAAGTACCAACTGTGCAGTAGTTATAACTAGCTACCCTGCTGCATCCAAGAAATCACAGGAAGCCTGCATTCAAAGGCTTAATGAAATACAGAATTACCTGATATCCAAACTGGATATTAGCGCGGATAGGGTTACTACCCATTGTGAAATAGGCGCAGGAGATGTGAATACCGCGGATATTAAGAGCGTAAATAAATAGAATCTCTGTTTTTTTCCAAATGATTACCTTCCGGATTATTCCGGAAGGTTTTTTTGTTCCTTTTTCTTCAGTAATCCGTGCCGGGGGGGTATTTGCATGAAGATCATGTGATGATCAATCGCCAAAAAAAAAGATATAGAGATACTGGAAAATAATAATTTTGGAGCCATGAAAAGAACCCTGCTATTGATCATTGCTTTATTATTCCTCTTTGCAGCAGAGATACTGCGTGTATATTTCATCATGCCCTTCCCCGGAAGCCAGCGAAACAATACCATACAGATCGCTTATTTTCTCAATAACAATATCTGGTGGCTGAGGCTGGTGGGATTACTGGTATTGCTGCCGCTGCTTTGGTTTGTTTTGCGTAATGGCAAATGGTGGAAAAAAATTCTCCTGTCTTTTTTTGTGTTTTTATATGCAGCCGTTTTTTATTTATTCAATTATAAATTCCTGGCAGATAAAATGTTTTATCAGCCAAAAAATAAAATGCTGGTAACCGTTTCCGGTAGTAAGATAGACAGCACAAAGTTAGTTATTGGCATACATATCAACGGACAGTCAAAGGCTTATCCAATTGAGATCATTGGCTACCATCACCAGGTACAGGATACTGTTGGCGGCGAACCCATTTTGGTTACCTATTGCACAGTTTGCAGGACGGGTCGTGTATTCAGTCCCTTTGTGAATGGAAAGTTTCAGCATTTCCGCCTGGTAGGCATGGATCATTTCAATGCCATGTTTGAAGACGCCGATACCAAAAGCTGGTGGAGGCAGGCAACGGGTATTGCTATTGCCGGCCCGCTGACAGGAACAGCATTGAAAGAATTACCATCCGAACAGGTAGGGTTAGACGCGTGGATTCGGAAATATCCCAATACATTGATATTGCAACCCGACCCCTTATTTGTAAAACAATACGAAGGCCTGGAAGGATTTGATGCCGGTACGATACACAGCGGCCTGGAAAAAAGAGACAGAGCTTCCTGGAAATTCAAATCATGGGTGATTGGCATAAAGGAGGCTGATCATGCCAAAGCATACGACTGGAATGAACTGGTGAAACAGCATATCATCAACGATAGCATTTATAATAAACCCATTGTGATCGTATTGGAAAAAGATAACAGCTCTTTTCATGTGTGGAACCGAATGGTGAATGGCCAACTGATGCAATTTAGTATTGACGGAACTTCTCAAACCCTTACAGACAATACAACTAATTCAGTATGGAATATGGATGGCTTTTGCATAACAGGAGCATTAAAAGGAACCCAACTTTCTGCTGTTCCTGCCTACCAGGAATTCTGGCATAGCTGGCAAAGCTTTCATCCCGGAACGGCAACATATCAGCACTGATAATACGAAACTGAGCAACTGAATAACCCTGAATTTTTGCAAGTCTCACCTGCGCCAGGAATGAGATACTCTGCTGATAAAAATCATAAAAAAAATGGCTATTTTTTTGTTCTTTTATATAAAAATTTTTATAATGAGAAAGATAATCCTAAGCTTGTTTTTGATACTTCCTTTTTTACTGAATGCACAGCTTGTAAGAACACTTCAGAAAACCATTGAACTGGATATGCCTAAGAAAGTTTTAGTAAGCGTAAGCGGCAATGACAGCATAGCAGGAACAAGGGGGGCTGCTGTAGCATGGCACCCGGTACAAAAAAAATACTATGCTGCTTTTGCCGGGAACGGAAGCTATCCATTGGCCGTATTTAATGTTGACGGGAAACGTCTTTCGGGCGATGACCAGGCCTGTTTTACGGATTTAAGAGGGCTTTGGTATAACCCAAAGTTGAAAACGATCTGTGGAAATGGTTATGGTGATATTGGTTGGTTTAGCTATAAACTTGATCAATATGGCTTTCCTCTGGAAAGTGAAGTTTATGCCGCCGGGAAGAATCAACCGGGTTTACAAAATATTGGAATTTTTAATGCAAATTCAAACATGGTCTGTTTTCTTTATGGCCAAAAGATCTTTGTGTATAATGAAAATGCCCTGCAGGAGGAAGACAGTACAATACGGCTTTATCCCGGTATCACAAAAACAGAGGATATTGATAAGGCCAATGACGGCACACTCCTGAAAGAAGATTATAGCAGCAATGTTTTGATATATACCGGCATTCCCAAAACAGAATTTGGTTTGCTGAATGTAATGGAAAGACGGGTGGAGTTGTATAACCGTAAAACCGGTTTGTTGACTGAAAAACTGATACTTCCTCCTGACATGGATACCTGGCCGGCATTTAATTTCAGTTATGCAAACGGAATTTACTGGGCTTTTAACCAGGATACAAGAATATGGACAGGCTATAAATAAGGTTTCAAAGTTTTCATTCAACAACAACCTATCATCACTGGTAATATGAACAGGGACAACTGAAGCTGAAAAAAAACGATACATGATAAGCTGTCAAAAATAGTTCCCCGTAAAACTTCCATTGGTAATATATGCAGCCTGCGTTCCATCCCAGCAAGTGACACTAAAAGTGCCTTGTATATGTTTGTTGGCAAGGTTATCGATCGTTATAGAACCGGAAAGCACATTGTGATCATTGTTATAGAATGAGCCGCCATTAACAGAATAACTTGCTCTCACCTCCTCACTGTGACCAGGATTATGGCCAAAGGGGTAGGTGCCGGCGGTCTTTATATTGATCAAATCGAGTTCAAGTACAGCATTACCCTGAAATGCCATAATAGTAATAGTACTACTATCACTATTTGGATTTAAGACGTACCTGGTGAAACTGGTATTAAGTGCCACTGCTGATAACTGGTAATTTGTTCCACCCGCAGCTATATCTGCTTTCACTTTATTACTTGAGTCCCCTATTAAAGGGGGAGCTAAAAAAGACCAATCCGTGTTGTTCAAATCGATGGCGCCCTCCTTCGTACATGATGTAAAAAAGAAGATTACTAAGGCAAAAAATATTGTTTTCATGATTGTTTGTTTTAATAGGGCAAAGCTATAATCGCAGCTTGCGCATTCCTAATCGATTACTGCAAAACAGCAGGAATACTATTGCAATAAATACCAAAGCCAATAAAATGAGTGGGTGTTTTAGTAAATTCTAATTATGCAATATGATAAATCTCCTCTTTTTAGGATTTTTTAGTTTTTACCGGCAAAGACTGTAGCTAAGCGATGTGTAGAATAAAGCCGGAATAGGTAGCAGAAGTTATTTAATACGGTAACCAGGATTTGAGGCGGGACCGGTTGAAACAATAAAATAAAAAGACCGGTCATTTTTTTACAATACCGTTTTTTATAGCATATACCACCAGGCCAACGGTATTTTTTACATTCATCTTCTCCAGTATTTTTAAGCGATGCCCTTCCACTGTGCGCACACTCAGGAATAATTTGTCTCCGATCTCTTTATTCGTCATTTCAAGACATATCAGTTCAATGATCTCCTTTTCCCGTTCACTGAACTCAGCTTTTACGCTTTTTTTATACGGATTAAAATGGCTTTTGGCAATCATATTGGTAAGTTTATAACTGGTGGTCTTACAATAATAGGGTTCATTGTTGTACACCGTTCTAATGGCTTCAGTGATTTGTTCTTTTCCCGCATTTTTAATAAGGTAGCCCTTTGCCCCTGCCTCCAGCATTTCGATGATCAGTTCATCGTCATCAAACATAGACAAGCCGATTATGCCCATATCAGGAAACTGTTCAATGATCTTTTTTGTTGCTTCAATACCGTCCATCACGGGCATCTTTATATCGGAAATGATAACGTCTGGTTTTAATTGATCTGTCATTTCAACCAGTTCTTTACCATTACAAGCTTCTCCAATTAAAATGATTTCGGGAAATTTGGTGAGCATTAATTTAAAACCATCCCTGAAAATTTCATGGTCATCTGCAATGATCAGTTTTATATCAGCAACTGTTGCCATATTAAAGTGGTATTTCAATTTCAAACGATGTGCCTGAACCGGGTTCAGTATTAACTAAAAGTTGTCCGCCCAGTAATTCGGCGCGACTTTGAAGGCTCAATAAACCCAGCCCCTTGGTCTTTTGTGTTTTTTCTGTATAGTTAAATCCAATGCCATCATCTTTTGTTATTAATAATATTGTTTTGCCTTTTTGCTGAATGTGTATGCTCAGGCTGTTTGCTTTGGCATGTTTTACCGTGTTATGAATGATCTCCTGTAATATTCTGTAAAGGTTTATTTCTCTTTCCGGTAACAGTGTAAATTCACAGGAGGTAAATAAAATATCCAGGGGATGTAAAAGGGAAAGTTTACCGATAAACTCCTGTGTTGCTTTGATAAATCCTTTTCGCACAAGTGTATTGGGCAAAAGATCATATGAAATTTCCCTGATCCGCTGGATGATATTATCAATTTGATCGCTTGATTTTTCCAGTATGGCGGTTTCTGTTTCATCTTCTGGTTCCAGGTGGTTGATCTGTAATTTAATGGCAGAAAGGATGGGGCCAAGTTCATCATGCAGGTCATTGGCAATTCGTTTACGTTCGTTTTCCAATGTATTGATCTCAGCCGCAATACGGGCCTGTTGCCATTTTAGTACTTTTTTATGCTCACGCACAATGGAAAGAATAAAAAAGATGATAATTGCGACTATTACAATGGCTGCTATGAAAACTACCTGTATGATAACTACATTAAACATATCGACTTGCTTTTTCCCTGTTGCATTTTCGTAAAACGATTTAGTTATTTTTTTCCGGTATTCTGAATATTGCCACAGCAAAAAAAACATAGCAGGCAAGGTTTACATAATGCTGTATGATCCCAATTGCTTTTCCATTAGGGGTATCAAACAAAGCAAAAAAATACAGGCCAAATATCAACAACGTAAATGCGTTGTATAAAATGGAAAAACTACTTACCCAAAACCAGAAATTATTGACCAGTTTATCTTTTATCGCCATTATTTGCCTGGAAAGAATATCAATGGAAATAACGAGCATTACAGCACTTACATAGCATAGTAAATAAAAGAAAGCTGTAAATAAAGTGCCGGAATAAATAAAATTGAATATAGCAAAGAGCAATGCAATTGCAATACACAACTGCATTGCCTTTTTGTTTAAATAGTTATTGATGTAAACAAAGTATAAGAACAACCCAAAATTCAACAGCATATATATATTAACTGCTAAACGGGGAAACCTGCCCAGTTCCGGAAATTTACTGGGCAGGTAAATTATTGTTTCAATTACAACAGCAAGTATCATCATATAAATAAACGGATGAAACTTTTTGTGTATTCTTTTATACTTATAAATACCTGTAGCCGCCGGCAATACACAACTCATTGCCATTAAGTAAGTAATATCTGTATTCATAACGGATTTTTAAAAGAGAAACAATTACTGCTTCTTCCCATTAAGGCATCTGGCCATATTCAGCGCCCCCTGGATTTCCTCCACCACCAAGACCGCCGCTACCATTGTCACCAAGGCTTTCCGCCAGCGATAGTTTCTTACCATTACAACATCCCTCCAGTCCTTCAACAAACAAATTATTGTAATCCTTATCGATGCCTACCAGTATCACATGGAATTTTTTATTTGGACTCATGCCATATAATACGCGAAGCCCGATACAATGTTCATCGCATAATATGGTTCTTATGATACAGCGGTCAAAAGAAATTTGATACTGTTTCAGAAACCTGCTTGCACGGCTTGCTAAAGAGTCATCAGTTTTAATATATGACAAGCTATCATTAATATAATGCTGGTACCTGTTTGTCCAGTCATTTATGGTAGCCGAATCTATAAAATTACATCTGTTCTTTAGGTTCAATGCACTACTATCGGTTATTACACCCGTATAGCCCTCGCAGCAATCTTTTTCATCTGGTTTTTTATCCGGTTTTTTGCATTTACTAAATAAAATTACCGTGAGTAAGGCGATCGTTAATACTGCCAATGTCCTGAATTTTAAGTTGAGTTTCATACAAATCTTTTTATAGTTAATAATGATAGATCAAAGTAATGTACAAAATAAAATTATCAGGAAGGTATTTCTACCTGTTTTTTTAGGTAGTTAATCCCCATAAATACCGTAGGGATACTTGCAAAATCCCCTTTTCTATACTGCATTTTTGTGTTGTGCTTCGGAAGTATAACAAACAAGAAATTTTAACTAAAGCGGTTGCCCGCCGCAAAACAAACGGGCAGAAAGCATATGAAATTTCTAAAAATTGAATTAAACCCGACAGAAAAAATCATGACCGCGATATTATTTGCCTTTGTTGTCATCGGTTTTTTTGTACCGTATAAAATAATTCTATAACAAATTATTCATGGAGTCCAGAAACCATTCAAACGGGGCGTAACCGAAAAGCCATACGAGTAGGAAACTAAAATATATTATTATGAAAAAGTATCTGGTTATTGCAGCAACATCCTCTTTAATTTTATTTGGTTGTTCCAAAATTAACACCACCCCGGAATCACAGGCTGTTCCCCAGGCTAATGCGGATGCAGTGGCTACACCAACATCTGATCTGGTTCCGAAGCCTATGGCAAAGGGTATTCCCGCAGATGGCGCAGTAGTGATCCCAACAGCGAGTGTAGCAACTGCACCGGATTTGGTGGTCAGTGATTGTTATACAATTACAAATTTGGAAACAGAACAGGGGTTTGCGGCCTATAAAGTTTCCTATACCGACTGTAATGGTGTGGAAATCACTGTACCCCTGGGAGTTGGCGAAAGCATTTCTTCCTGCTTAAAATATGCACGTATTAAGGCCAACTTTGCTTATAGCCTGGCGCCTGCAAAGCCGGGGAATTGTATTACGCGCTAATAAAAACATCATATAAACGAACTAAAATGTTCTTCAAAAATTAAAAGCCCCGGTAGCTATTGTTGCCGGGACTTTTGTTTTAAAAGTTCAAAGCCAGGTATAAAAATTAATGAAAAAATAGATTTCTTTTTATTAATTTTCCAGAATTAATTCTGTCCCCATGTTAGTCAAGACCTATGGCAGCGCCGTATATGGCGTAGATGCCATTACCATCACCGTAGAAGTAAGCGTAAATAATAAAGGCAAGAATTATTTTATTGTAGGGCTGCCCGACAATGCCGTTAAAGAAAGCCTGCAAAGGGTGGAAAGCGCCATAAAAAGCAATCATTACTATATGCCCCGTACCAAGCTGGTGGTAAACCTTGCGCCTGCCGATATCAAAAAAACAGGGACTGCTTTTGATCTTCCTATTGCTATCGGCGTATTGGGGGCTACTGAACAAATTGAAAACCCCGAAAAACTGGCAGACTATGTGATCATGGGGGAACTGAGTTTAGACGGTACCGTGAGTTCTATCAAAGGCGCACTGCCCATTTCCATCCAGGCCCGAAAAGAAGGGTTTAAGGGACTGATCGTTCCTAAACAAAATGCACGGGAAGCTGCGATGGTGAATAATATCAATGTATATGCTGTTGGCCATATCAATGATGTGATCGGTTTTTTTGCAGCAGAAAATTCCATCGAGCCTACCATTGTAAACACCCGGGAAGAATTTGCACATGCACAAAGTGAATTTGATATTGATTTTTCTGAAGTGAAGGGGCAGGAAAATATCAAGCGTGCATTGGAAATAGCTGCAGCAGGCGGGCACAATGCCATTTTGATCGGGCCTCCTGGTGCCGGTAAGACGATGCTGGCAAAAAGACTGCCCACTATTTTACCGCCGCTCAGTTTACAGGAAGCACTGGAAACAACAAAGATCTACAGTGTTTGCGGAAAATTACCGGAGAACTCCACACTGATCTCAAGGCGCCCATTTCGCTCGCCCCATCATACCATTTCTGATGTGGCCCTGGTGGGTGGGGGAGGTAATCCGCAGCCCGGAGAAATTTCACTGGCACATCACGGCGTATTGTTTTTAGATGAGTTGCCTGAATTTAAAAGAACGGTGCTGGAAGTGATGCGGCAACCGATGGAAGAAAGAAAGGTTACGATCTCGAGGGCAAAAATTGCACTGGATTTTCCTGCATCTTTTATGTTGATAGCCAGTATGAATCCATGCCCCTGCGGTTTTTTTAATCACCCCGAAAAAGAATGTTCCTGTCCGCCTGGTGCGGTGCAAAAATATTTGAATAAGATATCCGGCCCGTTGCTGGACAGAATTGACCTGCACGTAGAAGTGACACCCGTTGCTTTTAATGAATTGTCTTCCCCGCGACAATTTGAAAAAAGTAAAAGCATCAGGGAAAGAGTGATCAAAGCGAGGGCCATACAGGAAGCACGTTATAAAAACAATGAAGGCGTTTATGCCAATGCACAGATGAGCAGTAAACAACTGAAAGAAATTTGTGTGATCGATCATGCCGCACAAAGCTTATTAAAAGTTGCCATGGAAAAATTAAACCTTTCAGCAAGGGCTTACGACAGGATATTAAAAGTGAGTCGAACCATTGCCGACCTTGCAGCCAGTGAAAACATCAGGCCGGAACATTTGGCAGAAGCCATTCAATACAGAAGCCTGGACAGGGAAGGGTGGGCGGGGTGATGAATGGAGAATGTTTTTCAATTCGGTAGGATATGCCGAAGGAATGAATAATTGGTTAACCTGCCTGCCGGTAGGCAAGGTTGATAATTGATAATGTTTTCAATTCGCTGGTGTACAATGATACAGGTAAAATATTAACTTAGTAAGCATACTGTAATGAGTTAAAAGCATTATCAATTAACCCATTATCAACTATCCATTATCAATTTCCTCTTTATAACCCGAAATCAATAACCAACTCGCACCCGGTGCCCGGTGTGGAATTAATGATCACATTTCCGCCAAATAATTCCGACCTGCTGGTAATATTCTGCAAGCCTACTCCCATTCTTTTTTTAGTAGTATCAAACCCAATACCATCATCTTTAATATGCAATTGCAGGCAGTTGTTTTGGATATTTAACCGAACCGTTACCGTGTTCGCTTTGGCATGGGTGATGATATTATTCAACTGCTCCTGCACGATCCTGAAAACGGTTAATTTCAGTTTTTCACTGATCAGTCTTTCATCCAGGTCATTCCATTCCGTAATGCATACCAGCCGGTTTGCACGGTTAATATTGTCAAACAGGTCTTTTATTGCTTCCGTTAAACTCACTACGCCCAGTGATGGCGGCATTAATGACCTTGACAAATCCCTTATTTCATTCATCGCGCTGATGATATAGTCCTTACTTTCTGTCATCAGGTCCTTGCGTAATTTTTTATCGGCAATGGCCGATTCTATATACAAGCGGGCCGTGGCCAGCACCTGGTTGATATTATCATGCAGTTCTTCTCCAAGGAACTTGCGTTCCTGCTCCTGTGCGGTAATGACGGCCGCTGTTATTTCCTGCCGCTTTTTGATTTTCTCTTCAATTATTTTTTCTTCCAAGCCTGTCTTTTCCGTAACATCAATATTAAATCCCGTCATCCAGATCGCTTCACCGTTACCGTTATATTCAACCTGGGTCTCGGCATTTACATGCTTCATTACGCCGTTCCTGTCAATTATCCTGAAATTCAATTTTTGAGCAGGGGGGTTACTGAATGAACCTGAAACTTTTTCATTAATATATGCCAGGTCTTCAGGATATACATGCTTAATAAAAAGATCAAGCGAAGGTTCAACTGTTCCGGGTTCATACCCATACATCCTGAAAAATTCATCCGACCATTTGCATATTCCGTTCACAAAGTCGGCGCTCCAACTTCCGAAATGGGCCATTTTTTCTGCACTTTCCATTAATGTTTCATTGGCAACCACTTCCTCATAACTTTTTTGAAGTGCCGCCGCTGTTTTTTTTCTTTCTGTAATGTCTATCATTACGCCGTCACATATCTCGTCCCCGCTTACGGGGTCAGTGAAAAGGGAAATATTCTCCAGTATAAATAATGGATCGCCATCCCTGCGTTTCAGCACAGTTTCATAGCCGTATATCTTTTTTTGTTTCCTTAAGTTTTCAATGAATGCAGACCGGTCGGCTGGTGAAAAATACAGGTTAGCAGCATCTGTATACAGCAATTCATCTGCAGCATCATAACCGAGCATTCCGGCAAAGGCATTATTACATGCCAGTATCATTCCTTTTAATGAAGTACGGTAAACGCCGGACAGGTTCTGTTCAAATAAACTCCTGTAACGCCGTTCACTGTCGATCATCTGCATTTCTGCATTTTTTCTATCTGTAATATCGATCATCAACCCGGTGATATAAGCCGGTTGATCATTTTCAATAATTACGGAAACAATATCCTGTAACCAAACCGCCCTGCCATCGGCCGCGATCATCCTGTATTCAAATTTGTGCGCCTTTTTTTCATGTATGTTCTTTTCACAAAATGTTACAGCCCAGCTCCTGTCATCAGGATGAATATGATCTTCCCAAAAAGTAGCCTCCTCCATCCATTGTTGTATGGGATAACCTAGTAACAACTCGGCCTGCTTGCTTACAAAACTAAATGCAAAGGTTTGTGCATCGGCTTCCCAAACGATCCCGTCAACGGTATTGACCAGGGCATTGAATTGTTGCTGGGATCTTATTAACGCTTTTTCTGTTTTTTTTCTTTCGCTGATATCAGATACCAGTGTACAGGCTCTTTCCTCACCATCAGCATTGGTGAAGATCACTGAAAAGATCTCCAGCGGAAAACGTTCTCCATTTTTTTTTATTCCGGTGATCTCTGTTTTCAGGCTTCCCTTTTTCCTGCGGTTGGAGAAGATATTTTCGAGTGTTTTATCATCACAATCAATATAATCATGATGATTCAGTTCTTTGAATTCTTGTTCCGTATAACCAAATAACTCACAGGCTGCATTGTTAGCGTCAAGTAAAGTACCATCCGGCTTCGCAAGAAAATATCCGATGATGGAATTATCCCTGATAGCATGGTATTTTTCCAGGCCGGGTTCTATATTATCAAAACTTGATTTCTTCAACGTTTAAATTTTTTATTGGAGGTACAAACCAGTCAGCATAAAATTACTGGTTGGTGTATGTCCGGGTTTCTATGCTGACAAAAACAACCAGGCAAAAACAAAAAAATATGGAAGCTGCGATTGTAAGTTTTATTATGAGGCCTTTCTTCCATACAAGATAATATAAAATAATTGTTTTAGGCGCTGAAAATTATTCAGTTGATTGAGTAATATTCTACCACAACGGGAAAATGTGATGACCTGCATTAAATCAGACTACACTTACAGGGAAAAATAGTTTTGCTTAAATAACATATAAAGGTTAAATTGTATGACTGTATTTCGAATGGCAAGGTCAATTGATTTGTGGTATAAGTCTTTCCCGTAGTTAAATTGTTGTTCATGAAAATTTTTTTATTAATAGATGACCACATGGTAGTGCGTTCAGGCATAAAAGCATTGCTCCTCGAAATATTTAAACCCTGCGAAATTTACGAAGCTAACGATGAAAAAACCGCTGTTGAACAATTAAAAAAAAGACCCTACGACCTGGTCATGATGGATATCCAGATGCCCGGAACGGATGCATTTGGTTTAATGGAATATATGCGCATTAAACATGAAGACGCAAAAGTGCTTATTTTTTCAATGAGCGCCGAAAACATCTATGCCAAACGTTTCTTAAAAGCCGGCGCAAAGGGATTTGTTTCAAAAGAGGCCCCCCTGGAAGAAATTAAAAAAGCCATCACCACGATATTAAACAACAGGAGGTATATCAGTGAATCGATGATTGATATTCTTGCTGATGAATCTTATTCCGACAAAGCAGCCAACCCTTTTCAAAAACTTTCCGCGAGAGAACTGGAGATCGTTTCCCTGTTATTATCCGGACAAACACTAAGTGAAATTTCGAGATCACTCCATATTCAAATTTCCACGACCGGAACCCATAAATCAAGGTTATTCGAAAAATTGGGTGTGACCAATCTTTTAGAATTGAAAGAACTGGCTACTTTTTATAAGCTCTGAGGGGAATGGTTTAAGAATTTAAGGGTTGAATAGTTTAAAGGTTTATTCTAATCCGAAAAGTCTTACTTGAACTCTTAAACCATTCAACCTTTCCCACCTGCTTCATGCAATATTGTCATTTTTTACGAAATTGTACGATATTTGATACATTGAAGTTTTTCGATGCATTAAAAATCAAAATCAACTGCAATGAAGATCTTGCTGAAATATCTAAAACCTTATAAATGGCTGGTAAGTTTAACCTTATTGCTTGCTACTATTAATATAGGTTTCTCTTTGATCGATCCCATCATATTGGGTAAATTAATTAACCTGGCCAATTATCACCAGAGCACAAAAGAATTGGTATGGCAGGATTATGTATTTGGAAAATTTGCATGGCTTAACAAGATGAACCATATGGAAATGCTGTATGGCCTGATGTGGCTTTTGTTAGCTTCTATTTCGGTAGCCATGATAAGCCGTATTGCTAAAAATTTCCAGGATTATTTTTTAAATGTGATCATTCAAAAATTCGGGGCAAGCATATTTACAGACGGGCTCCAACATGCTATGAAACTGCCTTACCAGCAGTTTGAAGATCAGCGGAGCGGTGAAACACTTTCTATACTAACAAAAGTGAGAACCGATGTGGAAAAATTCATGAGCAATTTTATCAATATCCTTTTTGGTATCATAGTGGGTATTATTTTCGTGTTTGTGTATGCTGCCATATATATTAACTGGCGCATACCGGTGGCATATCTTGTAGGTATTGTGGTGTTAACCTTAATTACCAACCTGCTCAGCAAAAAAATAAAGATCATTCAAAAAACCATTGTGGGGCAAACCACCGCACTGGCAGGCTCTACAACCGAATCATTAAGAAATATAGAACTGGTAAAAAGCCTCGGGCTTACCAAACAGGAAGTGAGCCGGTTGAATAAAAACACCTATAAAATATTAGGGCTTGAATTAACAAAAGTAAAAAGAATAAGGAGTATTAGTTTTATACAGGGTACGTTGGTGAATACCCTTCGACAGGTTATATTATTCATTTTAATGTGGCTCATTTTTCATAAGCAAATGGATGCAGGCCAGTTGGTAACGATGCAGATATTTTCTTTTTTTGTTTTTGGACCTTTGCAGGAGATCGGCAACATCCTGCTATCTTATCGCGAAGCAGAAGCCTCTTTGAATAATTTTCATTCGTTGATGGTGAAAGAGCCTGAATCAGAACCTGCCAACCCAAAACCATTGGGTAATATTGAAACATTATCCTTCCACACCGTTTCCTTCAAACATCAAACGGCAACGCACAAAGCCATTGATAAAATAAGCTTTGATGTAAAGATCGGGGAGACCATTGCCTTCGTTGGACCGAGTGGAAGCGGAAAATCTACTTTAATGAAATTGCTGGTAGGATTATATCGTCCGCAGGAAGGGAAAATATTATATAATAACCTGGATGAAACCGAAATACATTTTGATGACCTGCGCAACCAGATCGGTTTTGTAACCCAGGATACCAATTTGTTCAGCGGCACCATCAGGGAAAATTTAATGTTTGTAAATCCATCTGCTACCGAGGATCAGTTAACAGATGTATTACAAAAAGCAAGTTGTACGGGTTTATTGGCCAGGGCAGAAAAAGGGCTGGAGACCATGATCGGTGAAGGCGGATTAAAATTATCCGGGGGAGAAAAACAACGGATCTCGATTGCCCGTGCATTGCTTCGTAAACCACATTTGCTGATCTTTGATGAAGCCACATCTGCATTGGATTCACTTACAGAAGAAGAGATCACCAACACCATCAGGGATATCTCTTCACAAAAAGGACAGGTCACTATTTTGATCGCGCACCGCCTCAGTACCATCATGCACGCCGACAGGATCTATGTGCTCGAAAAAGGAGACGTAGTGGAAACAGGTGATCATGAAAGTTTGCTCACAGAAAAAGGATTATACTATGCCATGTGGAGGCAACAGATCGGGGAAAGAAAAAAACAAACAACCACCACAGGTTAAACAATTACTATGGAAGGAATAGCGATACTGGGTCTTGCTGCCGGCACCATCACTTCCATTACTTTTGTGCCGCAGGTAATAAAAATATGGAAGACAAGATCAGCAAAAGACCTGTCTGTCGCCATGTTGCTTTTGTTACTGCTGGGCGTTTCGATGTGGCTGGCATACGGAATAATTGTTAAGGATATTGCCATCATCTATACCAACAGCATGGTGATGGCAATGGGTTTGTTGATGCTGTATTTTAAATGGAGATTTTAACTGGATGCTGGATACGAGATACTGGATAAGAGTCTTCGAATTGGCTGGTTTTAACTGAGTGGAAACTGTCATAACTTCGAAACCTTAAAAAATATTCGATAATTGAACCCTATCCAGTATCTCGTATCCAGTATCCCCTTTCAATAGCTATCTTTGCAGCATGAAGGACCCCAATCGCCCGAAGCCCAATTATTACTGGAGCATGTTAACCATGAAATGTCCCCGGTGCAGGCGTGGGCTCATGTTCAAAGATAAAAATGCCTACCGTAAATTAAAACTTTCACACATTTTTGATATGTATGATAATTGCCCGGTTTGTGATCAGAAATATGACCTGGAGCCTGGCTTCTGGTATGGTACAGGCTATGTAAGTTATGCCCTGGCCGTAGCCATTTCTGCCACCACTTTTGTGGCCTGGCTGGTACTGATCGGGGTTTCAACAGACGATAACAGGATCTTTTACTGGCTGATCACCAATGCGGTGATACTGGTAGTGGTACAACCCTGGCTCATGCGATTGAGCCGTGTGATCTATATGCGCTTTTTTGTACGCTATGATGAAAATTATGAGGAAACAAGACCAAAAGAATTCGATAAGTGAAGACGCTTCATTCTTCTTTCTTAAAAATATCAGTAAAAATATTCCCTGCATCCAGTTCTTCAATATCACTGAGCACCAATTCCAGCGCCTTTGTGCTTTTGTTGATCTCTATGAGTGACAACTTTGGCAAAGTTCAAAACTTTGCCAAAGTTTTGAACTTTAATCAGGGAATAATATTGAAATGATGTTTTTTTGAAATGAATTTTCCAAAGCCATATCCCAATGCAAAACCCAGGGGATAATCCGAGGCCCAGTGCACGCCATTATTGATCATGGCCGCGCAACAGAGGCCTGCAATGCTGTACCCCAATTTTTTTATCCATTTTTTTTCGGGGTAATTTTCACTGATGATAGCGATGGCACTTACAAAACTCGCCAGGTGCCCGGATGGAAAAGCATCATACCTGGGTTTATGGTTTTGAAAATCAGCCCATGAAGGGAAGGGGCGCCATCTTCCACCCCTTACTGTAGCATCAGACGGATTTTCTCTTCCCGTTGCATATTTCATGGCCTGCGTTACCACGCCAAGTGCAATGAAGGCTTCCGTTAACTGGCTGGCAGTTTGTAATGCCCGGTTATCTTTTTTTATTTTCCCCAGGATAAAGAAGCCGGCTGCCATATACATCGCTGATGAACCCTGGCCAAGTTCATAAAATGCCGTATTGATATTTTTTGGGATCTTACCAAAACTGGTTTTTTTGCCCCCGATATTCATACTGATGACCGGTGAAAATTTTTCGTTCGAAATGATCCGGTGATCTTCAGCCAGGTCCTGCACGGTATTGGTTATGGACTGATCCGTTAAAAATAATAATGCTGAAGACCCTGCTAACAACGCCAGGTTTGAAAAATTTTTCCTTTTAAAAGATTCCCTGGTAAATCCAGCAACATCTTTGGGTATACTGGTGATAAATGAAAACGGTTTTGGTTTGGTAAAACTATTATCCGGTTGCTGGGCAAAACCAATAAAATGTAAGAGCAGGGAAAAAAGAAAATAACATTTTAATTTCCGCATCATACACAGGTTTTTATTGGTGTTTTCGATCCATCCACTTTTGAATTTTCCAGCCTAACCACGCACTGGCTGTACCAATGACCGCGCCCGCCAATACATCCGACGGGTAGTGTACGCCCTGGTATACGCGCGACCACGCCACACTTCCTGCAAAAACATAAGCCGGTACCACAAAATACCATTTATGATAACGTAATGCAATAGAAGTGGCAGTAGTAAAAGCTTCTGATGTGTGACCGGAAGGAAAGGATGAGCCCCCGCTTTCATCATCACGTTTTACTATAAAAGAATAAGTATCAAATGGCCGCTGCCGGTTAACAATTTTTTTTAAAGACTGTGTAACAATACCGCATACAATCAGGGAGGCCCCCATATACAGCGCATCCCGTTTTAATTTTTTATCATGTTTTATAAATCCATCAATGGCGATCCCTGCAGGTATTCCAAAACTCAAAGCTGTTACCGAAGATGCATTCAATTCGAGATAATTGGTTTTAAGAGTAGTTTCATTTTTGTTGACTGCTTTCAAGATGCTGAGATCAATATTCTGGCAAAATGCTGATGAGGTTGAAAAGAAAAGCAGGATGGATAAAAATAGCCGTACACAATGCTTCATGTAAGTGCATTTAATATTTATATTGCAAGTTAACAGAACAGCCGGTTAAACATAAGTTAATGAAGAAAGGGATTTTTTTCACAGTTCATTCCATTGCGGGGCTGATCTCAGGCCTGTTTATTTTACTCCTGTCTGTATCAGGCGCTGCGCTGGTCTTTCATGAGGAGTTGGATAGTTTACAGTTTCCAACCATCACCAGGGCAGGTAATGGAATATTGTCGGTAGATAGTTGTTATAGAAGTGTACAAAAATATTATCCCCACGCGCAGGTCAGCAATTGCATGCTGCCGGATAATTCAACTAAACCATTTTTGTTTGATGTGTATGATCCATCTTATAAAAACGGGACTGCCATCCTGCAGGTTTTTCTTCATCCCCAAACCGGCAAGGTTTTACAAACAAGGGGCAGTGATGATCTGAAAAATAATTTCATGAGCTGGCTGGCCGTTTTTCACAGTTCCTTCCACCTGGGTAAAACGGGAGAGTGGTTGCTGGGAATTTTTTCCCTCGTCTTCCTGTTGAGCATAATTACCGGGTTAATATTATTCCGTAAAAATGTAGCGGCCGTTTTATTATTGAAGAGACGGATGTACCGGAAAAATAATCTTCACCAGCTGATCGGCGTTTATGCATTACTGTTTAACCTGATGATCGGGATCACCGGTTTCTGGATGCAACGGTATGTTTTTAAAAAAGAATTTTATGCTAATGAAAGTTATACGCCCGTTTTAAAACCTTCGCCTCCGTTATTTTTCCAATTCGATTCTGCATATATAGAACTGCAAAAAAAATATCCTGATTTTACAGGTAGTGTTATTTATTTTGCACAAACTAAAAAAAGCAAGACGGCTATTTATGGCAGCCGCAGTTCCAATTCCTTTATTCATTCAAAAAAATACGCTGATGTTATTTTTTTAGACAGCACGGGCAATATCGCCAAAACAGCTTTTGTAAATGATATCGACCCGTCCAGCCGCTATGATATTATCAATGCGCAGGTCCATTATGGAAAATATGGTGGCCTGCCGGTGAAGATCATCTATTGTTTATTTGGATTGGCCGGGGGGGTGCTGAGTATCACAGGATTTATATTATGGATTAAAAGAAAAAAGAGGCTGCCTTTTGAAGACAGCCTCTTAAAACGTTATTAAAACCATTTGAAAACCTATCTGAGCATTTCCACTCTTCCTATTCCGAGTCTGTTGCCATCCACATCCGTAACTTCTATGGAATACATTCCGGTACTAAAATTACTCATATCAACTTTCATTGCTGCGTAAGGTGCTCCCAAAGGATAAATTTGTGAGTAGATCCTCTTACCCAGTGCATCATAAACATTTAATCCGAAAGGCGTTACACTGGAATGATCAGGATCGTACCTGACAAAGAATACGCCACTATTTGGATTAGGATAAATGAATACCCTGCTGGAAAGAGAATCGCTGATCAATACATGGTTAGAAGTACTGACACAACCGTTGATATCTGTAACAGTCAATGTATAATCTCCCAGGTGGTCTATATCCACAGTATAGGTAGCGGTTGTAGCAACTAAGGCGCCATTCTTGAGCCAGTTATATATTGCTGCTGCCGGAGTTGATGTAGCGGACAATACCGTTGTTAATCCGGGGAACAGTTTTTGATATGGTGAAGCACTGATAACCACAATTGGTAAAGGATTCACCGTTAACAGCCTGGTCGCTGAAAATACAGTGGGACAAGGCAATACCCCTGCTATGGCACAACGGTACATATAACCATTCATTGAAACCGGCGGGGCAGTAAGTGTCAAAGTAGCTGTAGTAGCACCACTATACACGCCACCATTGGTGATATTGGCGAAAGTAGCACCTCCATTTATACTTTCCTGCCATTGGTAGCTCGGGGAAGTACCCGTAACCGTTACGGTAAAGGCGGCTACTTTATTGGTACATACCGTTGCATTGACCGGCTGAGCAGTGATGACAACCGGAACATTAACGGTAACGGGTACCAGCCTTGGCGCTGAAGTACAGGTTCCTGTACTAACCGTTATGGAATAAGTAGTAGACACAAGCGGTCTGACGTACACCGTTTGTAGTTGAGTACCAGTATAAGGAATGGTGGCAGCAGGGTCAGTGAATAATCCTGAGCCTGCTCCGTTGGGCGTCCAGATCCCGGTTGAAGGAATTCCGTAAGTTAGTACCAGGCACCAGTCTTGCAGGGTTCCAACATCACCAGGGCCGCCATCACACATGGCCAGTGTCCAGCCACCATTTGCTGATGCGCCGGTAGTATACAAACTAGCAAAGCTGCTAGCGTTAGAAACAAAACCTGTTGGATTTTGTATTACTGCGCCTGCAACCGCGGTATTGATAGCATCTGGTTTCCAGGCTGTAGTGTTATTATATATGAACGGAGCGGTAGCAATTGTACTCCAGGCTGCAGTACCCAATGAACCAACTTTGGCGCCATACCAACCCCATGTTGGGTTACCTGAAACCGGACCCGTAAACTGCCCGCTGCTATATTTGTACAGGTTCAGGATCAGACCATTGGGTGACTTAAGGTTGAATATCATATCACCCGGGTAAGTGTGCGACATATCCAATATAACAGTTGCGCTAGAAATGGTTGCATTTGCAGGGATACCGGCAACAGTAATGATATTACTCACACCATTAGCCGTGTTATCCGGCACGGCAAGATTGATCGTCCCTGAACAGAGTGTTAATGTTACGGGAGCCAGTGAGGAGCTGATAGTTAAAGGAACTGCTGCATCACCCAGGCACATTGTCACTGATGGTGGAGTTACTATTGGAGCAGCCGGGGTATAATTTACTGTAACGCTTGCTGTACCTGAGCAACCCGTGGCTATAGAAGTACCCGTTACGGTATACACTGTATTTACTGTTGGTGCAGCATATACAGTAGCTGCGTTAGAACCGGCTACATAAGGATTCGTTGCTGCAGCATCGGTATATAGACCTGCTGCGGGAGACCAGGTATAAGTATTGGCTCCGCTGGCTGTTAACAGTATACCATTTGTACCTGCTAATCCGCCGCAAATTGGCCCTGCAGGAGAAACTGTTACAGTTGGCAAAGCAATAACGGTTAATATAGCTCCGTTGGAAATGTTTGGCGTACCCAGCCCCGAAGGACAAACACCACTCACTACACAACGGTAACGGTTACCACTAAGTGCAACAGTTGCCGGGTTAATGGTAAGCGTTGCAGTGGTAACGCCGGAATAAGGGGCGCCGTTTGCAAGATTGCTATAGGTAACCCCGCCATTGGTGCTTACCTGCCACTGGTATGTGATGCCCGTACCCGTTGCCGTTATGCTGAAGCTGGCGCTGTTAGTGGAGCATAAAGTTACATTGGCAGGTTGTGCCGTTACTACAGGACGCTGATTAACGGTAAGGGTTATGCTGGCAGTTCTTATACAACCGGCACCGTTATTATTTGTAACAGTGTACGTTGTAGTTACCGCAGGAGAAGCTGCTACAGGATTTGTTGTAGTAGAATTTAAACCCGCAGCCGGGGACCATAAGAAGGTTCCGGTTGTAACAATCGTACCTGCGCCAGGAACTGTTCCATTTACAAATAAAACGATATGCATATTTGGGAAACCGATGGCTCCGACATCAGTTGGATTATTGATACCACAACTTGCAGCAGAGATATAGCTTGTACAGGTTTGAGCTGAAGCATTACTTCCGATAAAGAATGAATTGGTTCCGGCCAAACCATCCGGGGAATTCACCTCGATCACCAGTGTGGCGTTGCCTGCAACGGTTGGCGGAATGGTAAGTGTGGCCGTGAACAAAGTATTATTCTGGGTTGCCAGGTTATATGTCTGCGTAGCAACCTGGGTTAATGTTCCGCCAGGGAAGGCTGCGCCTGTATTTGTATAGAGCCTCACAATTATCGGTTGTGTTGTTGGCGTTACAGATCTTTCCACACCAAAAGTAACAGAATTGACAGTGAATGGGCCAGCAAGCGCCAATGGAAAAGCACGCCAGTAACTGTTTGCGGCATGGTAGAAATTCGGAGCCCCGTAAGTGCATGCAACCGAATTACCGGTAGTAACCGTATTGGAACTTGAACAATTAGCGGTTGCAGGAATGATGCCGCCACCTTCCATAGCTGTTAATGTTGCCGGGTCGCCCACACAAAGTGTTGTACCCACATCTGATACAATAGACATCGGTAAACCTCCCGGAATAATTGTAACCGTAGCAACAGAAGAGTTGACAGCAGCACAACCCGGGATCTGCACAACAGTACGGAAATAGGTGGTTACAGGAAGATTAGTATAAATAAGGGTAGTTGTTGTATTGCTGGGTAATACCGTGGTATAAGGACCTGCCAATACTGTCGCAGATTCCCAGCGTATAACCGACCCCGTTTGACCGGAAAGGGTTAAAGTACCTGTATTGGTGGTACCGCATATGGAAGTGTTCGCGGGAGTAACTGTTCCCCCGACTGATAAGGCCGCTACATTTAAGATCGCGGAATTACTGTTTACAGCAGCAACACATCCGTTAACCACACAACGGTATTGATAATTATTCATGCCAATAGTTACCGGGTTCAGGGTAAGCGTAACAGTTGTGGCACCTGAATAAATACCGCCGTTTGTAATATTATTCCAATTTACTCCGCCATTGATGCTTTCCTGCCACTGATAAGTTATCGGGGGAGTACCTGCAGTTCCAACGGTGAAACTTGCAGATGTACCAGCACATGTTGTAATATTCGATGGCTGGGAAGTAACACTTTGCCCTGTACAACCGGATGGAGGCAGGATCAGTGTTATCGTATCATGGAAAGACTGGCGAATACCAACTCCATTGAATAAACTGCTCCTCATATTTACCTGTGCCACCGATGAAATATTTATATCATCAACATACCAGCCTGTTGCGGCGGTATTGTCATCAGACGTCATACGGAAACGGAATAGTGCGTTTTGATTGGCATAAGGAAGCAAACTAACTGTTGTTTGAATGAATCCCCCACTATTACCACTGAAGGCCGGCCTTCCGGCAATTGGATTGGTTCCGCCAACCGAGTTATTATACCCGTTAATGGTCATTAGAGGTCCCAGATCAGTCCAGGTTGTTCCTCCATTAGTACTGATCTCCACAACTCCACCATCCCATCCGGATTCAGTATTGTAATTATGCCAGAAAGTAAGTTTTGATGTTGGTACTCCCAACGCAAGCGGGGTTGTTGAAGAAAACCTCATATCCGTAATAGCTGTTGCATTGTCTGCTCCAAACATAGAACTAGGTGGACTATGATTAAGTGTTGAAGACACCACCCAGTTGGTTGGCCCTGTTCCGATAGTAGCTGCCCATCCGGCAGGTATTCCCGGCCCTGCAATCGGTTCGTTTAAAAGTGTTACGGGAGCAAAATAACTGCCTGCATTAATATTAACTGTAAATACATAGGTCTGTGATAATCCTGCAGTTATATTTACCGGCCAGCTAACCACCCTGTTTCCTGCATTGTAAGTTCCGCCATTGGTAGCGCTTACGAATGTTACATTGGTGGGCAATGTATCTGTCAGTAAGAAATTGGACATGGGTACACAACCCGTGTTGTTTATCGTATTGGTATAAACAATATTCTGCGATTCCGGTACGGCGGGTGCATTCTGCGTAAGTGTAAATGCCGAATTGAGTGCGTCACAATCGCCAATTTTAAATTGGGCGATTTGCGTAGCCCATGCGGAAGCTGTATTTCCATACATGGAAGTCATCCAGAAAAGGGAATCGTTCACTATATCAGTAGTTACTTCGTTATAATCTCCCCATCGATTACCAAATGTACCATAGTTGGTACCATTTTTTATTGATTGTTCCTGTACCGACATCGTATTCAGCGCATCCGTTGAATTCCGGCCGGTAAAGAAAACAGATGCATATTTTGTTGGAGAGCTAAGATCGAAGCCTAATGCAATTTGTCCCTTGCTGTTTACACAGATGCTTCCCATCCATCGCCAGTCAGAGCCTGCAGGGGCATAAGTTGATTGCTGAAATATACTCCAGAGCCCGCCGTTTCTTCGGAGTTCATACCATCTTATACCTGCCTGGGGGGAGCCAATTCCTACATTGGCATCAACCGTATAATTCAAAACTATCGCTTCATATGTACCGAAATTTCGATAAATGACCCGGTTCATGATCCGGTCTGCAAGACCATCATAACCATTGCCACTGGCTGAGGGAACACAGTTACGGTTGCCACAAAAATCCGACTTAAATGGAGCCGTCATCATGGATTGGGAGAATGTAAGAACAGTATTGGCGGGTACGGCGAAATTCGGCAGGAATGTTACTATGCCCAAACTGTCTTTATCATTAGGGTCTACTGTAAAGTCATCATCACTATAATACATGAACATACCGGGAGAACCCGCTGGTGGAGGGGTGGGGCCGCTGATATTAACGGGGAAAATACCGAAATTCAATGTTGTTAAACGAAAACGTTGTTCCTCGGCAGTTGCATCACCCGCAAGCATCTTTGTCCTGTTGAACGCGTAAACAGAACATCCTAAAAATGTAGTGCCTGTTGTATTGAAATCATTTGTTGCAGCATAATATGCATTGGGCCATGCGCTCCATTTAGGATAATCACAGAAAAAAGTAGCGTCGGTAAACTTATAAATATACCATGCACCAAGTGGATCGGCAGTTTGTGAAACCATGGCAATTAAAGTATTCGGGTTAGAGCCGCTGGTATGCCCAAACTCTGTTATTACAAAACGATCGGCCAACTGATCGTACATGGCAACAGGATCACCCTGTCCAACATAGCCTGAACCGGCAACCAAATTAACAACCAGCGTTTGGTTCAATAGCACATTACCATTGCGATCCCATATTTTAAAATAAGAACTTGAGTTATTATTGATTATCTGAATGATATCATTCGGACCGGCACACATATTCGGATCAGCCGGGGAAACACCGGTATAGCCCAATCCGCCAAAATTTTGAGTGATCACAGAAGGAGTGCTGGGGATCGGTGAAGGTGAATTGGGTGAGGTGATCTTGCCCGCAGTGTTGCGTTGAACTACGGGATCGGGGCCATCATGGCTGCCGTAATCAGTAACTTCTCTTCCTTCCAATTCCTCTTTCATTCCAATTATCCCTTCTTTATTCCTGGTGATCGGCGCATGAAAACCGGCGGGTGTTTTATAATCTTTCAGTGAAGGGATCACTTTTATCAGCTCTCCGATTACAACATCCGGATTACGCATTTGTCTTTCCTGCGCATGGGATGGAACGCTCATAAAAAAAAGCAGAAAAAACAGCGAGAATATTTTTGATGATTGCTCCGGAGAGATTATCATTCTCACTAAAGAAAAGGAAATTTTTCTCATAAAATAAAATTTTGTAAAATATTAAAATTGGGAGGTGGGGTAATTACTTTTTTAAAAGAAGAAACCATTGCTACAGTAAGATCAGCATATTCCTGCGGATCAGGCTGTGCAGCAGCAGTTGGTTTTTCCAAACCGAAAAGAATACAATCGTTTATTTGAAACTTAACAATGTGGCCGGGTTGATTATTCGTATTTGCGTTTTGGTCGGTGCCTGATTTTACTGCATTTGAGCGCTCCTTCAGTACCTGCTCTTCTTTTTTGTCGTTTATGCAATACAAAAAAGTTTTGCCGTTGATGATTCTTGTTTTTGCCACGTCGTACCTATTGCCATCCAGGGTAAACTCCTTCCCTTTTTCTTCCCAGGATATATCCTTGTTAGATGTTCCTGCATCAAAAACCGTTAAATAATTATCGGGGATACCAGCAAGCAATTGTTGCTCCATTGCCTCTTTTGCAAAATGTTGCTGAATGATATTAACAAAATAATAGCCTACCTGACTAAAAAATATTGTAAGTAAAAAAAATATGGATATAATTTTCTTCAATCTTAAGCAGTTGAGTTAATAAAATGAGCTAATACTGTCGCTAGTTCCCTTATTAATAAAAATATACAACCTTGTTGCAATATAATACTATTTACTGAATTATTTAAAACTTTTAACAATATTATTAGCAGCTATAAACTATTGGATAGTTGTCTCATTTTGAAAATAATTCCATTCTTCAAAACTTTTTATTGCCTTTAAGTACACGCCGTTTTTTTATTTTTTTCCCAGGAATATTCTTAGCCTTTCCTGAACATTTTGGACAATAGCCGGTAAAAAATAGATTCACCCCTGTTTTTATCAGTCCATCCGGTAATTTAATATCCTGGAAATTGCAAGGGAAACAAAAAACCGATTTACAGGATTCACATTGAAAATGGCAGTATTCTTTACAGGATGATTGAATTTGATCACTTTGCGCGCTAAGCCATTTAACAACAGCATAGAAAGGCCTGTTATTGGTATCAAGAATTTTATATATTAAACCCGTATCACAAAGGGTAATCAATGTTCGGTAAATTGTGATCCTGTTGAATTGGGTTCCGTAATTATTATAAATTTCCGGGAGACTGGTTAATTTTGTGCCTTTTTTTAATAAAGAATACATGATATCAACGCGGGCTCTTGAGATCTTAACTGACCTGGTTTTTAATATGTCCATTATTGCAGTACGTGTCATGGTTCATTATATTTAAAAAATCAACTTAAAGGCGGGGCTATGGAAATAGCCCCGCGGTTTACCAAACCTAAAACTCCTAATAAGAAGGAGTCCTAGACTTATTTTGCCGCATTAAAGCTTAATGGGACATTAAGCTTAATGCTGAAATTTCTTCCCATGTTATAAATACCATGCCCTCTCGGATCATCCAGGTAAGGCTCAAAATATTTTAACCTGCTTAGATGATCCTGGTAAGCCACATCAAAAAGATTATTTGCCATGATATACAGGTTGAAAACTGTTTTCCCCTGTTTATTGGTAAAACCTGCGCCAATACCTGCATTGAATAAACTATATCCCGGTGTAGGGGTTTCCGTATTATCGGTAAGGTACACCCGGTCTTGTTTGGCATAATAAGCCAGTTGTATTTTTACAAAACCGTTCACAATATGCTTTGCCTTTGCATCAAAATCATACCGCAGTTCTGATATGCCATGCATTGGCGGAATGAACGGCGTATACCGGTTACTGTCAGATTGCAACTTGGGGTCAATACCTTTGTTCTTTCCATATACCACAGACAAGCTGTTTTCGAAATGAAGAGCTTTAACAGGATGTACATCCACGCTTATTTCGCCGCCGTATAAATTGGCCTGTCCTTGTTGAAATTTATAGGTTTGATTGCCCGCTACAATAACAGAATCCGCGCCTGCACTATTCAGCAAGCGTTGATTGAAAATATAATTGGTAAGGTTATTATTAAAAACACTTAAAGTAATTACTGCCTGCTTTGAGTAATAAGTTATGCCTACATCTTCCTGTACACTGAATTCAGGCCTAAAGTCGGGGTTGCCGATCTGGTAAATATTAGTTCCGGGATGTACTCCATTAGCTGAGATCTCTGAAATGTTAGGGGCACGGAAACCGCGGGAAATATTGGCTTTCAGGGATAAGTGCTTGTCAAAATTATACGTGGCACCGATGCTTCCCGACATCCCGGAAAAATTATGACTGTAATTTGAAAAAGGTTTGTCTGCTCCAACAGTATCCACTCCAAATACCGGCTTATCAAATCCGGTAGCAGGATTGGGTGCAGTATATAACTCACTGTTTGTAAAAGAACGGCTATCATACCTAAGCCCACCGGCTACATCTAATTTACCGAAAGCTTTTTTCAACAACGCAAATGGACCAATGTCAAATTGCTGGTAAGATGGTATGATGAACTCTGTTCCCTGTGTAGCATTATTATGCTGGTACATGCCATTCAGACCTGCCACGATACTCCAGCCATTCAATTCATGGAAATAATATTTGAGGTCGTACGAATAAGTATTCAGTTGCAAAAATAAACCGGGAATATCTGTTAATATCGGATGGCTGAATTCCCTGCGCACACTTCTCTGGTACCCGAGGTTAACGGCCAGCCTTCCTGTACCGATGGTAAAATTATTTGCTGAATAAACACGGTAATGCTGTACGTGCTGGTGAAGTGCCGTGATTTTATACGACTTCAATTCTGCGTCCGTAACAATTGGCCGCACGGTATCTTCTTCAGTAATTTGTTTGGTGAATTGGCGGGTAAGGGAATCCCTGCTTCCATCGGGGATTTCCTGCAGGTCATCATAAATGGAAAAATTCAAATGAGAATAACCCCAGTTGCGATGAAGACTAAGTGCTAAGTTTGCGTCTGTTTCATTAAACGCAGTTTGGTACACCCTGCCATCATTTTTATTTTGGTAATTGGTTGCCATTTTATGAGAGACCCTGCCCATCCATTCAAAACCATTTTTATTGCCTCCCAACATAGCAGATCCGCCAAACATTCCATTATTGCTTTGATATTCGGTGGTGATATCACCTATTATTTTTCCGTCGGGCGCAGGCTGAAAAGGAATTAAATTAACTACTCCTGCCAGGGCATCAGAACCGTAACTAAGGCTGGCCGGGCCTTTTATCACTTCTATCTTTTCAATGGCATACTGGTCCACCTCAATACCATGTTCGTCGCCCCATTGTTGGCCTTCCTGCCTAACGCCATCATATAAAGTGAGTATCCTGTTATATCCCAGTCCTCTTATAAATGGTTTCGAAACATTTGGTCCGGTTGTTAAAGCATTTACGCCCGGCACTTTTGCAATGGCATCAATGATATTTGTACTCAGATTTTTTTTGATATAGTCACTGGTGACCGAAACGATCGGTATCGGGCTTCTTTTTACCTGCGTGGCTTTTGATAAGCCTGTTACAACAACAGCGCTCTCTTCCACTATATTATTTTCGAGTTCAAAATTTTCTTCCACGGCGCCATTAATAATTACATTTTTTGTAAGCGTACTAAAGCCAACAAACCGAACTTCAATAAGAAATGACCCTGAGGGTAATGATTTAAAAGAATAATTGCCGTTTATATCTGTTACTGCCCCGATCTTCAGGTCGGGTATGTAGACAGTGGCACCGGGTAAGGGAATATTTCTTTTTTTGTCAAATACTTTCCCGGATAAGGTACCAATCGTAATATTACTTTTTTTGTTGAATGTATTGGCAGCAGTACCCTGTGCTGCTATTGCCTTGCAGCAGCTTAAAAAAACGAATAAAGAAAAGAATTTTATAATAATGTTTTTCATTTTGTGGTTGTTAACAAAGCGTGATAAATTAAAATATTGAATACATAACAAATCATCTTTACAGATGAATGCTAAACCTTCCTGTTACAGTTGCGGGAGTATTAAAAAACTAATCTTGTCTATGATGTATAAAATGAATAGTACATTTTACCAGGAATCTTTTTGATTAAGATTGCTCCTCTAACAGGATTAACTTAAGGAAGGTGGACCTCGGCGGCTAAAGAAAAAATATTCACAGGAATAAAAAGATGCAGGTTTTGTTTCCTGCTGAGGAGAGAAAATTTGTAATATGGGTATTTCGAAATGATCGTCCTGGTGGGTAAATGGCGATTCCGCAACAATATTATCGCAGTTACAATTAAATAATAATTTGCCAACCTGTTGCTGCTTATTGCCCGGCAATTTTCTGAATGAGTCTTTATGATTGGCAAAACAGTTATGCAGGAAGATCGTTGGCGTGATACTAAAAGCAAAGATCACCAGCATAAAACCTGCTGCAAGACTTCGTATGGTTGTGTTTTTGAACAAGGGTTATTATTTGCTACGTGGTTGCAAAAATATACATTTCTGGCAAATTATCAAATATTTTACGATAAAATCATAAATATATAAAACCCGGGAATTTAACCAGTATTGAACTATTATATGTGAAGACTATATTTTTTAACGTATTGTCGATAAAGATTTTAAAAGCTATTAAGAGTTAGCAGCTATACTAACGTCCACAGTTTCTATCCTATCATCTTCAATACACCACACCACATTTGATCTAAACCAGGCAAGGGATAGTTCTGGTTTGGGATTGTTCACGGACTGGTCTTGTTTTACCCTTCTTTTAAAAAAAGCCCCTTTTCTAAAAGAAGGGTAAACGCAGAGTAAACCAAAAGTAAACCAAGAGTAAACGAATTCTAAACCAATCCTAAATGAATTGTAAATGGAACCTAAACAAAATTTGGTAAAATACGGCCTGTCATGTACTGTTAAAAATCACAATAAGTTATATTTTTTAATAAAAATGATCACCGGGTATTTTGAAATACTGTTAACATTTTATTTGCAAATGAGATTATCATTTGCAACATTGTTACAATATATCAATTACCTTTACCGCTCTTTAAACATTGATTTATTCAATTTCAAACAGTAATTTTTTTAATGCTAACCAAGACCAGATCTAAATATCCCATTCAAAAAATGGTATTGTCATTACTGTTGATTACCAGTATCAATTCAAATGCCCAGGTGGTAACAGACAGTACAGCCGCCGATTCTGCTTTATTGAAACAAATTGAACAGCAAATGCAGAGTAACCAACCTGCACCGGCACAAACACGGTCAGGGATATCCGCAAATCCTGATATCAGCGTGATCGGTGATTTCCAGGGCTCTTATATCAGCAGCGGTAAAAAAAACCTCGATGCTTACTTGAATGAAACAGAAGTTTCTTTCCAGTCGGTTGTGGATCCGTATATGCGCGCCGATTTTTTTGTTTCTTTCGGAAGAGACCCCCAAACGCTTAAATATGGTGTTGCAGTAGAGGAAGGTTATCTCACTTCTTTGTCACTTCCTTATCGCCTTCAATTGAAAGCCGGAAAATTTAAAGAAGCGCTTGGAAGGATCAATCCTACTCACTCACACGCATTGCCTTTTATTGACCTGCCGAATGCTTACGTGAATTATTTTGGTGACGAGGGGCTAAATGATGAAGGGCTATCCCTGAGTTGGCTATTGCCCAATAAGAAATTTTACCAGGAGATGATCGTGCAGGCTACGTCGGGAAGGAGTGAATCTCCAAGTTTTAAACAGAGTGAAGGCAACCGTTTTATTTATCTTGCACACCTGAAGAATTTTTTTACGCTCAATGATAATACCACCCTTGAATTAGGGCTGTCGGGCGTTTCGGGGCCCAATGATTCTGCAAGGGTAACCAATTTTGCAGCGGGCGACCTGACGTATAAATGGAAACCGGTTAAAATGAATACCTACAAATCGATCACCTGGCAGAGTGAGTTTTTTTACAGTAATGCCGCCTACACAAATACACTGACAAAAAATTCGATCGGCCTTTATTCATTTATTGACTACCAGCTTGCAAAGCGCTGGTTTTTGACCGGGAGATATGATTATGCACAAAAACCATTTGATAAGACCATTATCGAACAGGCTTATTCGCTTACCGCGGGATGGTATGCCACGGAGTTTTCAAAATTTGAGATCGAAGCGAAGACAACCGAAACCACTGTTCAATCACGGTTTTACCAGGCATGGCTGCGCTGGATATTTGTGATAGGCTCACATGGCGCGCACCAGTATTAAAAAAAATAAAAAATAATTTATAAAAAAGAATAATAAAGCATGAAAAATAAATCAATTGTATGCATCGCACTGATGCTGGGAATTTTCAGCATGGCCAATGCGGGAGTCATTAAAGTTGTTACCACTACAATGGATCTTAAGAGTATTACTGAACTGGTGGGTGGAAACAAGGTTTCCGTTCTTTCCATTGCCACAGGATACCAGAATCCGCACTTTGTTGACCCCAAACCAAGTTATATCATCAGCCTGTCCAATGCCAGTATGTTTGTTACAATAGGGCTTGACCTGGAAACAGGCTGGTCGCCACAACTGTTGACCAGTTCAAGAAATACCAAGATCCAAAAAGGCTCACCCGGATACGTAGACGCTTCTGAAGGAATTGGTTTGATGCAGGTACCCGGTTCCCTCAACAGGGGGGAAGGCGATATTCATATTTATGGTAACCCGCACTACTGGCTGGATCCATTGAACGGAAAAATTATTGCCAGGAATATTGCAGACGGGCTTGAACGCATTGATCCTTCCAATAAAACTTATTACGAGGCCAACCTTCAGGCGTTTTTTAAAAAGATAAATGATAAGATGGCAGAGTGGCAAACGAAAATGGCGCCGTATAAAGGATCAAAGATCATTGCCTATCATAACGAATGGTGCTATTTTGAAAGACGCTTCGGGCTGGAGATCGTTGATTTTATGGAACCCAAGCCGGGCATTCCTCCTTCACCTTCGCAGTTGGTGAAAGTAATAAAAGAAGTTGCCGCCAATCATATCAAAGTGATCATATCATCACCCTACTTTACCACTTCCTCGTCAGATGTGGTGGCAAAACAAACCGGTGTAAAAGAATTAACTTTGGCCACTTCCACCAATGCATTTGATTCAATAAAAGATTACTTCGACCTTTTTGATTATGATATTAACCAATTGGTGACAGTATTAAAATAACCGAGACAATAATTTTTGTTAACTTAAAAGATTAAAACCCGGAAATTATGTTTGATATGTTTCAATATTCGTTCATGGTACAGGCTTTTGTAGCAGCCATTATTACTGGTATATTATTATCTTATCTTGGCGTTCATGTGGTGGGAAGGGGAATTGTTTTTGTTGACCTGGCGCTTGGGCAAATATCTTCGCTGGGCGTTGCATTTGCGGCATTCATCGGCACCGGAGCAACTTCCATTCCATTGATCTTTACTTTAACAGGAGCCTTGCTGATGTCGTTCATCAATATCCGTGATAAACGCCTCAAGCAGGAAGCGATCATTGGGATATTTTATGCCTTCGCTTCGGCACTAACGGTACTGCTTATATCAAAAACACCGCACGGGGATTCTGATATCCAGGAAGTGCTGTTCGGTAATATTTTATCCATCAGCTGGAGCCAGATCACTACAGTGGGTATTATATTTGGAGCTATCGCTTTGGTGCAGTTGGTTTTTAACCGTAAATTTTTTAAACTGACGGAATCATTCGAGAACGGCGAAAATCATTTGGTGGGCATCTTCAATTTCTGGAATTTCTTATTTTATATTTCAATAGGGCTGGCCATTGTGTATGCAGTGAAGATCAATGGGGTGATACCTGTTTTCTCTTACCTTATCATTCCCGCGGTTTCTGCCATCATGATCACCAAAAACAAAATTGTGGCGGTGATCATCGCATTTGTGATCAGTATACTCGGGGGCTTCTTCGGTTTGAATTTTTCATATCATTACAATTTCCCTGCGGGTTCTTCTGTTGTTGCTGTTTTAGGCGGCATCTTCCTGTTGGCTGCTGCCTATAAGATCATTAGTGGTTTTGCATCTGGTAAACAGCAGCAGGAGGCATAATTGATACGTTTTTTTTAGACTACCGTAGTTTTAAAAACTACGGTAGTCTAAAAATTCATTCCTTCAACAACGCCTTTCTCTTCGCATCTTTTTCAGTTGGAGTAAGTTTCCGGTTATACTCATACAGCGCATTTTCCCATTCGCCATAAGTACTGTTGGGCAATACGATAAACTTATTTCCCCATTCAGCTCTTGCTTTATCCGTTTCTGTTTTTCTTGTGGCGATGTCTTTCTTTTCAAACAGGTAGGTAAAATCATTGAGGTTATCCCCAAACAGCATCACTACATTATACCTGCTCATCACGGTCTGCCTTCTTGCTTCCTTCGAGGAAGTATTGGTGAGGAAAAGCATGTGTGCGGTATCGGCATCGGGTAGCTGCAGTTTTTTTAAATTGATTAGCGTGGCCATTACTTGCGAACTATCCCTGTTGCTGATATAGAATACGGTGATGCCTTTTTGATGCACCCATTGCAAAAATTTGCTTGCGCCCGGTACTTCCGTAGCAGCCGATTGATTCACCCAATGGTTCCAGTCTGCATTATTATAATCCTTATTTGTTTTGATCCGTCTGGCTTCTTCATAACTATTATCCAAAATGGTTTCATCCAGGTCGGTAATGATGGCCCAGTGTGCCGTCTTTTTTTTCTTTTTTAATAATGATTCCAGGCGCCATTGGGCAGTATTAAAGGCCTGGTAACACAAGGCCCTGTATTCCGCAGCTGTTTGCATCCACAACACAGGCAACTGCTTTAATGATTCTTCATTGTTTTGTTGTGGCGTGGAAATATTGTCCTGTGCATATGCATGGTATGCGAACAAACAGAGTAGGAAAATAAGGGGCCTCTTTTTCATGATATTTTTTTAAATGATTTTTTCAAAGATGATAGCAGGACATACCTGCTTCGATCTATCACAACAGATTGCCCATTGGTATTTTTGATCGTGGTTACATCGGTGTGCGTGTTGTTTTTAATATATTCAAATCCAATTGTACAGGGTTCCGTTCTTTCACTTGCTGAAACTATTCCTTTCAACATGGTTTCTGTTAATTGAAACGAAAAACAAACCACAAATGTATGCGGATTAACGAAACGGAGATCCTTATAACCAAAAACCACGGTAGCATCACTTCCCAAGGGCGTGAAACGTTCCTCCTCTGTATAAATATCCAGGCTATGTGCATGCCTTTCAGTGATCCTTAACCCGGCGTGTAAAGCAAGAAAATAAATGATGCCTGAGAGCTGGCATAGTCCTCCGCCGATTGCAGCTTCAACTTCACCTCCAATAATTGACCTGCTTTTTTGATAATCGTTTTTTTGAGAAGGGTTACCCACCAGCCGCCAGAAAGAAAAGACCTCGCCCGGCCGGACGATGATATTATTGAGTTTACTGATCGCTAAGCCAAGATTATGAATTTTATTTACTGTTGTTTCATTTGATGCAATGGCTTGTTCAATTGTGTGGATGGGAAAAAATTCCTGAGACCCGGCGAATTGACCGGCAAATTTTTTATAGTGGCCCCTGAAAAGATCTTTACAGCTTCGCTTATTGACGGTATACAACAATTTCAATGAAGCGGGAATAAATTTCTTTACCATATCCATAGCAGGATGAAGGTAATAAATTGCTGATGTAATATTCAGCAGCCAATCCTTTATTTCTTAACTTTCAGGCTACTTCAAAAAAGTTCTGACCATGCAACAATATATTTTGGCCTTCGACCAGGGAACAACCAGTTCAAGGGCGATCATTTTTGATCATAAAGGTGCCATTATCAGTACTGCACAAAAAGAGTTCACGCAGATCTTTCCCCAACCTGGCTGGGTGGAGCATGATGCCAATGAAATATGGAGCACTCAATTGGGCGTTGCTGCTGAAGCGATCACCAAGGCCGGCCTTTCACCGGAAAATATTGCAGCGATCGGCATTACTAATCAAAGGGAAACAACCGTGGTATGGGAAAGATCAACCGGCAAACCAATTTATAATGCTATTGTTTGGCAGGACAGAAGGACCGCAACTTTTTGTGATGAACTGAAAGCAAAGGGGCTGGATAAAATTATAACCGAAAAAACCGGGCTCATTGTAGATGCTTATTTTTCTGCCAGTAAAATAAAATGGATACTGGATAATGTGGAAGGAGCAAGAGAAAAAGCAACGAAAGGGGAATTGTGTTTTGGGACTGTTGACAGTTGGCTGGTCTGGAATTTAACCAAGGGACAAATTCATGTAACAGATGTTTCCAATGCATCCCGAACGATGTTGTGCAATATTCACACACTGCAATGGGATGGTGAATTGGAAAAAATATTTGACATACCCGGTAATATGTTGCCGCAAGTACGCAGCAGCAGCGAAGTGTATGGTACCACGCAGAATATATTAACTGCGCATAATATTCCTATCGCAGGCATTGCCGGTGATCAGCAGGCGGCATTATTCGGGCAAATGTGTACACAGCCGGGCATGGTTAAAAATACTTATGGTACGGGTTGCTTTATGTTGATGAATACCGGCGAAAAACCTGTGGTATCCAATAATAATTTATTGACCACGGTTGCCTGGAAAGTAAATGGCACCACTAATTATGCATTGGAAGGAAGTGTTTTTATTGCCGGGGCAGTAGTGCAATGGTTAAGGGATGGTTTGGGGATCATTAAAACTTCCGCGCAGGTGGAAGCGCTTGCAGCGTCTGTAAAAACTGCTGATGGCGTATATCTTGTTCCTGCCTTTGCAGGATTGGGAGCACCTCACTGGAACCAGTATGCGCGGGGAACCATGGTAGGCATTACACGGGGCACTACTGCTGCAAATATTGCACGTGCTGCCTTGGAAAGTATTGCTTACCAAACCATGGATGTATTGAAAGCGATGGAAGCCGACGCCGGCATTTCCATAAAAGAATTGCGTGTAGACGGTGGCGCTACTGCCAATAATTTACTGATGCAGTTTCAAAGTGATATTTTGAATACCAAAGTGGTCCGCCCGGAAATAACGGAAACCACCGCACTGGGTGCGGCATATCTTGCAGGACTTGCTGTAGGTTTCTGGGCAAATATTAATGAGATACAAGATCAATGGCAGGTGGATATTGCATTTGATCCTGCTATGGCTGAGGGAGAAAGAACAACACTTACAAAAGGATGGCAACGGGCAATCAAATCTGCCATTGCATGGGCTGATGATAAAGAAACAATTTAATAACATGCCTTTTTTCTGATAATGCTTATTTTTCAACAATAACCAACTGCATATGAATAATTTTCTTTTTGAAATGATCGGCACCGCTTTTTTAATTTTATTAGGCGATGGTGTAGTAGCTAACGTGGTATTAAATAAAACAAAAGGGAATAACGGCGGATGGATCGTGATCACTTTTGGCTGGGCCATCGCAGTATTTGTGGGTGTATATATTTCTGCCGCGCATAGCGGTGCACATTTAAATCCTGCCGTAACCATTGGCCTTGCTGCGGCAGGAAAATTCGATTGGGCGAATGTGCCGCTTTATATAGCGGGCCAGTTTGCAGGAGCAATGATCGGTGCATTTTTGGTTTGGGTGGCCTACAAAAAACATTTCGATGAAACCGCCGACGGTAATGCAAAACTGGCAGTATTTTGTAACAGCCCGGCAATAAAAAATACTTATTTTAATATGGCCACAGAGATCATTGGCACGTTTGCCCTGGTATTTGGCGTGCTCTTCATCACCGGTGCCGATATGAAACTGGGTGCTTTAGACGCGTTGCCCGTGGCGCTGCTGGTATTGGGTATAGGCTTAAGCCTTGGCGGTCCAACGGGTTATGCGATTAACCCTGCCCGTGACCTTGGCCCGAGGATCATGCATTTTATTCTGCCTATCAAAGGGAAAAGGGATAGTGACTGGGGATATAGCTGGATACCGGTCATTGGTCCGGTGATCGGTGGCTTAGCGGCTGCTTTTTTGTTTAAAATGCTTTAATAACATTCATCACGGAGAAAAAGAGAAGCAACGTTTTCGCGGAGATTCTCTGGGAAAACTCCTTTAACTCTTTTTCTCTGCGGTAAAAGCTACCCAAGGTCTGCCCCCTAAAAAACCTTGTACAAATTTCAATAATCAGCCTTCAACCCTTACCTTTGCGGCTCGAAATCAGACCTCATTATAATAAAGCATAATTTATGGCAAATACAGGTAAGGTAAAATCGATTATCGGGGCGGTTGTGGATGTACAATTTGACAGCGACAGCAAGCTTCCTGAAATTTTAAATTCATTAGAGATAAAACGGGAGAACGGCGATACATTGGTATTGGAAGTACAACAACATTTGGGTGAAGACAGTGTGCGTACCATCGCCATGGACGGCACAGAAGGCCTGGTACGTGGAACCCTTGTAATTGATACCGGCAAACCCATTGCCATGCCTGTTGGAGATGCGATCAAGGGCCGTTTATTTAATGTAACAGGAGATGCCATTGATGGTCTGCCACAAGTGAGTAAAGAAGGTGGCCGCCCCATCCATGCCAAGCCCCCGTTATTTGAAGACCTGAGTACAGCCAATGAAATCTTATATACCGGCATTAAAGTAATTGACCTGATAGAACCTTATGCAAAGGGCGGTAAAATTGGTTTGTTTGGCGGCGCAGGTGTGGGCAAAACGGTATTGATACAGGAACTGATCAATAATATTGCAAAATCATACAGTGGTGTTTCCGTATTTGCAGGTGTGGGTGAACGTACAAGAGAAGGAAATGATCTGATGAGAGAAATGATAGAAGCGGGCATCATGAATTACGGCGATAAGTTTAAACACAGTATGGAAGAAGGCGGGTGGGACCTGGCGTCGGTGAATATGGAAGACCTGAAAGAATCAAAAGCTACCTTCGTTTTTGGACAGATGAATGAACCACCGGGAGCGAGGGCCCGCGTGGCTTTGAGCGGATTGACCATCGCGGAATATTACCGCGACGGCGATGGCAAAGGACAAGGAAAAGACATTTTATTTTTTGTTGATAATATCTTCCGTTTTACGCAGGCGGGTTCCGAGGTATCTGCCTTGCTGGGCCGAATGCCATCTGCTGTTGGTTATCAACCCACTCTTGCAACTGAGATGGGATTGATGCAGGAGCGGATCACTTCAACAAAAAATGGTTCCATCACTTCTGTTCAGGCGGTGTATGTTCCTGCGGATGACCTCACCGATCCGGCGCCGGCAACAACATTTGCTCACCTCGACGCGACCACGGTATTGAGCCGTAAGATCGCTGACCTTGGTATTTATCCCGCTGTGGATCCGTTGGATTCCACTTCAAGAATATTAACTCCGCTGATCGTTGGCGATGAACATTATAATACTGCTAACCGGGTAAAATTAATTTTACAACGCTATAAAGAATTACAGGATATCATTGCCATCCTCGGCCTGGATGAATTAAGTGATGAAGATAAATTAGTGGTATCAAGGGCACGTAAAGTACAACGTTTCTTAAGCCAGCCATTCTTTGTGGCAGAGCAATTCACCGGTTTAAAAGGTGTGTTGGTGCCTATAGAAGATACGATACGTGGTTTCAATTCCATCATGGATGGCGAAGTGGACGAATATCCCGAAGCAGCGTTTAACCTTGTGGGTACGTTGGAAGATGCTGTTGAAAAAGGTAAGAAACTGATGGAAGCGGCGAAGGCGTAAGGCCCACCCCCTCCGCCCCCTGAAGGGGGAACTCAGGACGTTTCAGTATTAGTTTTTTAGATACGGTTGTTTAAAGTTTAGTGTAAGTTTTTTTGTGACCAGCATTTGTTTTTCATGGCATCATCGTTGTGTCACTCACTTTTACAGCATACCAATATTTAGCGAAGCAGAAGTAGGAGCTTTTTACCTAAGCGGCTGAATTGAAAAGTGTAACAAAATAATTATTAACTAACAAACCAAGTTCCCCTTCAGGGGACAGGGGCATGATTCTAGAAATATTAACTCCCGAACAAAAAATTTTCAGCGGCGATGTGTACGGTGTGCAATTGCCGGGCATTGCCGGCTTGTTTGAAGTATTGGACAAACATGCCCCCCTGGTAAGTGCACTAAAAGAAGGCAGGTTGAAAATTCTGAAAGATAAAAATGCTACAGTTTCCTATTCTATAAAAAGCGGGTTCGTGGAAGTGCTGAATAATAAGACAACTGTGCTGGTGGAAGGCGCTGAAGAAAATTAATAAATGATAAGGCGTCATGACGGTTCTAAACCGTCAGACGCCTGCAATTGTACCCATGCTGTCGCGTGGGTTTTTTCATTCGTGTAATTCGTGTAATTGGTTTAATCCGTGTTTCAAAACTGGTGCTTGATCTGCACATAACTCCATGCACAAAAAGGCAACACTATAAAAACCAATAACGCATACCAAATACCCAAAAACCAACCCACCCAAAAACTGATGAACAAAAGATAGAGCGGGTACAGTATAAAGAGCAGCCCGATCAATACCGAATCAAAATGATCATCACGTGCAAACTTTTTCCAGCTGTATTTTTTTAATGGATAATACAAAAGAACATGAAATAACCAGCCCAGTACAGCCGGGATACACAACAGGATTTTTTTAATTACAGGTTGCCGCACTACAAATTTTTCATTGATGGCAGCAGTATCTTTTTTATCCATTTCAACAACCAGTTGCTTTAATTGTGTTTTCAGGTGTTCATTAAAATCTAAAACATTTTTTCCAAAAGGATTATTGATATCAATATCTTTTTCAGTGATCGGGTCACCAAAATTCAGTTGTATATTTTTTCCAAATGTAAAGAAGGAGCTGTAGTTGATCCCTGCAGGCAATACTTTCAGCGGAATACCATTTTGCCAGGCGCTGATGGCTAATCTTGCTGTTCCTTTTTTCAGCGCACGTAGATGCCATTCATTGATGCAACCTCCTTCACTGAAAATAAGTACGATACCATTTTGCGAAAATATATTTTCGCATTGATCAAAGGTTTTATAATTGTGTTCAAGGTTTTCAGCACCTTCACTGATGCGGTACACCGGGATCATATGCAGGGAAGTTAAAAGCTTGCTGTAAAAACTATTCGCAAAAGCATCTCCCCTGGTGAGAGAATAAATGGGCCTTTTAAAAATAGTGGCCAGGATAATTGCATCAAAAAAAGAGTTGGGATGATTGGCTGCGATCAGCAGGGGGCCGTTACTTTGCAGCAGTTTTATTTTATTCACGGAAAGCTTCCTGCAATAGATCCACAATGCAAATTTTGCCGGTATTTTTAAAAGAGAATAAAGCAAGCCAATTTTTTATGGAAGGTAATTATTAATCGGCAGAAGCATCAAGATAAGCTTCAAGCTGCAAGCTACAAGGGAGAAGTATGTGTATGCAAACTCTTATAAAAAAATGCCACCTCTAAAATCTTGCACCCTTGTGTCTTGTGGCTTGAAGCTCTCTTGTGTCTCGTACCTTTCTGTTTAATTCAATTGCGGGTCGATGGGGAAATTGATCATCATTTCATATTCTCCGCCCAAATGCTGAAGGCTGCCTTTCCATACTTCGGTATGCCGGGTATTAAAAACTAAATTTCGTGTAGCTGTTACCGTGAGCCAGCTTTTTTCCTTGAGCTCATTATTCAACTGCCCGTCGCCCCAGCCGCTGTAGCCAATAAAAAATTTGATCTTATCGGAGTCGATGCTTTTTGTTTTTATTAATGCGGTGACTGATTCAAAATTTCCACCCCAGAAGATACCGGGCCCCACGGGAAAAGAATCGGGAATGAGTTCGGGATACTGGTGCAGGAAATGAATGGTATCCTGTTGTACGGGCCCGCCATAATACACGGGTAAGCGGTGGCCCTCCAGGTCGGTGATCAGTTCATCCAGTGTTTGTTCAAATTGTTTGTTCAGCACAAATCCAAAACTTCCCTGTTCCTGGTGTTCACATAAAAATACCACGGTGCGGATAAAATTGGGATCCTTTAAAAACGGATCTGCTATCAGTAATATGCCGGCGGCGGGTTCAATCATATTCCTAAAGTAAGATTTAATTACAAAAAGAATAAAATTGCAAAGCTTTTTTTTGCGAAGCTGCCAAATTCTAAACCTTAGTTAAATTTATGATTTGGAGCTTTTAGTTTATTTTACAGGCATATACTGATTTATCTTTACCAGGATGAAGCGAATTTTTCCCATAATTACTATACTGATATTGCTCTCTTTGCTGGGCCTGATATTTTTCCAGTTTTTATGGATCAAAAGTGCCAGGGACGCAAAAGATAAGCAGGTAGAGGATAATATTGTAAATGCAACTGCTGATGCTGCAATGGTGCTTACCCAAGATAATACGGCCATTTTACCTCAAACCAGGAGAAATGATCTTTTATTTCCGGGTGACAAGCTGCAGTTACAATATTTTAAGCCCTCCGTAATGCAACGTTTTTCCCGGGATGAGATCACTGCAATCATACGCAAGGCGTTCAATAAAAATAACCTGCGGGACTTTCCATTTGAGTTTGCGATATCCTCTAATTCTATAACAGGTGAACAGTTGTTATCTGATAATTACTATAAGTTGTATGGTGATTCTGCCAACAATAAAAACCACTTTATAGCATTGGAACCACCCAGCGGTACCAGCTATGAAAACCTGGTAAAAGAGGAATACCTTTCAATCATTGTACCAAACCAGACAACTATTGTTTGGAAAGAAATGATCTGGTTCATCATGGGTGCGGTGCTGTTTACCATTATCATCACGGCTGCTTTTTTTATCACGATAAGAACCTTACTGAAACAGAAAAAACTAAGCGAGATAAAATCGGATTTCATCAACAATATGACGCATGAATTCAAAACGCCGCTGGCAACCATTTCACTCGCTGTGGATGCATTAAAGAATGAAAAAGTTGTTAATAATACGGAAAAGACCAACTATTTTACCGGCATCATAAAGGAAGAAAATAAACGGATGAACAAGCAGGTAGAAACCATACTGCAGGCGGCTTTGCTCGACAAACAGGAAGTGCAATTGAACCTGAAATTACTATCGGCCCACGACCTGATCGTAAGTGCACTGAATAATATTAATTTGCAGGTGGAAGAAAAACAGGGAACCCTGGAAGTGCACCTGGATGCAGAAAATGATATGATCCTTGCCGATGAGGTTCACTTTACCAACCTGATCAATAACCTGCTTGATAATGCGGTAAAATATTGCAAAGAAAATCTCTATATAAAATTGAGTACTCAAAATGCAGGCAACCAGTTAAAAATAAAAATTGAAGACAATGGTATCGGTATGAACAAGGAAACGCTAAACAGGATATTTGAAAAATTTTACCGGGCGCATACCGGTAACGTACATAATGTAAAAGGATTTGGTTTGGGATTAAGTTATGTTAAAATAATGATAGATGCCCATCATGGAAATATAAAAGCAGAAAGCGTTTTAGGAAAGGGAAGCACTTTCATCATCACCATTCCTTTGGCAAAATAGACTCATCTTTTTGAAAGCGGAACCACTAATTTCAATCCGCTCCAGGTTTCACTTACCGCGCAAACTTTAATATCTACCAGGTCATGCTGCAACGCAAACGTCCTGATCACATCTTCCGAAAGATCAGAAATTATTCCCGAACTTTTTTTATACCAGGATACCCAGATGATCACTCCTGGATTTTTTTGGCATAAGGGGAGAATTTTTTTCATGCCGGTTATGAACCTTGTATTATTTTCTGCAAAAAGGTGAATAAGATCGGGGATTTTTTTAGCAGTAGAAACCTGGCCACTTAAGTCTGATTCCAAAAGCTCAAAATAATTTTCCGGGGCGTTTAATAATAACAGTTTCATTCCGGGTTTTATGCCTAATTTTTTTAAAAGTGGTGTGCCCGAATATCCGGCAGTAGCCATAAAAATGTCGGTTTTATTGTAGAAATGAGTAATTCACACTAATCCACAGGTTTCCACATTCAATTCACATCCAGGTTTGAAAAAAGGGTCCTCAAAGCCTTTACCCGTTTACAACGGGCTTTTGGGGATAAAAAAGTTTATCTCAAAATTGCTCATAAAGTGGGAAAAAGTGTTATTTTGTGGAAATATTATGTTCGACCATAGCTAAATAATTGAAAATGACAGGTTTCCTTGGTGAATATGAGGCTACTCTTGATGCGAAAGGGCGCTTTCTTTTACCTGCAGGCTTGAAAAAGCAATTGCCGGAAGAGGGAGCTATGCATTTCGTGATCAACCGGGGATTTGAAAAATGCCTGACATTATATCCGCAGCAAAGCTGGGAACCTATTTTTTCTGAGATCAGCAAACTGAATGATTTTGATCCTAAGGTACGGGAATTTCGCCGCTATTTTTTGAATGGCGCCATCCAATTAGAGCTGGATTCTGCAGGTCGGCTGCTCCTGCCCAAAAACCTCACTGAATATGCAGGGCTCGAAAGAGATATCGTGTTGGTTTCCGCATTAAATAAAATTGAGATCTGGGATAAAAGTAAGTATAAAGAGTTCTTTGAAGCTTTTACACCGCAATCTTTCAGTGACCTGGCGAATAAAGTGATGAATAAGAAAGGCGGCAATTGGGAATTAGGGATTTGTAATTAGTAAAAAGGAATGAGTAACATTAAAAGCGATACGCCAATTCCCGATTCCGAATTATATCATTACCACTCACCGGTATTACTGAAAGAAAGCATTGAAGGGTTGCATATCAGGCCCGGAGGAATTTATATTGATTGCACATTTGGCGGCGGCGGCCATAGTCTGGCCATTTTGAAACAGCTGAACGAAGCCGGGAAATTGCTGGTATTTGACCAGGATGAAGCCGCAGCAAAAAATCTTCCAAAAGATGAAAGAGTGATTTTTATCCAGCAGAACTTTCGTCACCTGCAACGTTTTTTACGTCTGCACAAAGTAACACAGGTAGATGGCATCCTGGCCGATCTCGGCGTTTCCAGTCACCAGTTTGATGAAGCTGCCCGTGGCTTTTCCATTCGTTTTGATGCGGCCCTGGATATGCGTATGGACCAACGGAAAAGCATAACCGCAGCCGATGTGGTAGAGCGTTTCCCCGAACAGCAGTTGCATAAGTTGCTGGAACAATATGGAGAAGTGACCAATTCAAAAACATTGGCTAAAACGATTGTGCTGCAAAGAGCAAGGGCTTCCATCAGGACGATCAATGAGTTCAAGCAAGCCGTGCAGGCTGTGGTGAAAGGTAATCCCCAGAAATACTTTGCCCAGGTATTCCAGGCGCTGCGCATTGAAGTGAATGATGAGCTAGGCGCATTAAGGGAATTGTTGCAGCAGATCCCCCCATTGTTAAAATCCGGAGGCCGTGTGGTCATCATTACCTTTCATTCATTGGAAGACAGGATCGTAAAAAACTTTTTCCGTAATGGAATTTTTGGGGATACCGAAATAGATGAAGTGTATGGTACACGCTTTGAAAATCCGTTAAAATTGATCACCAAAAAACCGGTGATACCCGGAGCAGAAGAAATAAAAAAAAATCCGAGGTCGAGGAGCGCCAAATTGAGAATAGCCGAAAAAAAGTAAAAGTTTTCCGTTACTGAACAAGCAGTAAAATAGTTTATCCATTCAACGATAAAATATAAATGCCAGACGAAATAGAAATAACCGATCAGCCTGCCAGTCAAAAAGTTGACTGGAAAAGTTTTTTAAGCCATAAATGGCTGGTCAGAAACATCCCTTTTTTTTTGTTTTTGGCCATGATGGCCGTACTCTATATCTATAATGGCCATTATGCTGATAAACTGGTAAGAAGAATAAGTGTAACAGAAAAACATATCAGGGAACTGGAATTTGAATATAAAACAGTAAAGAGCGAAGTGATATTCAGAAGCAAAGCAAGTGAGTTGGTAAAAGCAGTAGCTCCATTGGGATTAAAAGAATTGACTGCTCCGCCAGTGATGCTGAAAGATAGCACGGTGAATAATTAATTGACTTTACAAACCAAAAGGCAAAAGTAAAAACCATTAACTGGTCGCACTTTTAGATTTTGACTTTTAGGTTTTGACTTAATAAATGGATATAAAAAAAGACATATTGTGGAGAGTATATCTCTGTTTTTTAGGGATGATATTACTGGGCGCAGTAGTGATAGGCAGGGCTTTTTACATTCAACAGGTAGAAGGAAAATACTGGAGAAGCATGGGCGACAGTTTGCATTTGAAATATTTGCCGGTTGAAGCAGAGCGCGGAACCATTTACAGTGAAGACGGAAATATGCTGAGCACTTCAGTCCCCATTTTTGATGTATACATTGATTTTGGTGCGGAAGGATTAAGAGAAAAGGGCGGAAAACGGTTTAAAAATAACCTGGACTCACTATCCACCAGGCTGGCGGATCTTTTCAAAGATAAAACCGCTGAAGCGTATAAAAATGATTTGGGATCGGCTTATAAGGACGAAGACAGGTACTATACATTGAAAAAGAAGATCTCTTTTTTGCAATTCCAGCAACTCAGGGATTTTCCGATGGTGAAAGATGGCCGCAATAAAAGCGGCTTTATCATAGAGCCGAGGGATAAACGCATTAACCCTTATGTACTGCTGGCCAACAGGACCATCGGTTTATCAAAGGATGATCCCAAAAAAAATGTTGGATTGGAACAGCGTTATGATAGTTTGCTGAAGGGCAAAACCGGGCAGCGCCTTGTAAAATATATCGCCGGCGCATACATGCCGGTTGATGGCGCGGAAGTTGAACCGGAAAACGGAAAAGACATCATCTCCACATTAGATACTTATATCCAGGATGTTACCGAAACCGCATTGATGAAAATGCTGGTGGGCAACAATTCATTGCACGGCGCTGCAATTGTAATGGAAACCAATACGGGTAAAATTAAAGCGATCGCCAATTTGGGTAAACAATCCGATGGCTCTTATACCGAAGACCTGAATTATGGTATTGGAAAACGAACTGAACCGGGTTCCATTTTTAAACTGGCAACCTTACTGAGTTTACTGGAAGATAAATATGTTGATATGAATTCATGGGTGGATTGCGAGAACGGGGTGAAGGATTTTTATGGATTAAAAATAAAAGATTCGCATGCAGGCACCGGCACCATCACGGTGAAAGAGGCTTTTGCCAGGAGCAGTAATGTGGCATTTGCAAAATTGGCCGACCAGTATTATCATGAACAACCTGCAAAATTCATCAATCATTTACAACTGTTACACCTGGATACACTAACCGGTGTTGACATCACAGCGGCATCCGGGTTTCCCGTTATTAAAAAGGCATATAGCAAATCGTGGAGTGCTACCACCATTCCGTTTATGGCTCACGGTTATGAAGAGTTGGTTACGCCACTTCAAATGCTGATGTTGTATAATGCGGTGGCCAATAATGGAAAAATGATGCAGCCCTATCTTGTCAGTGCTATAAAAGATCATGGTGTTGAAATAAAAAGCATTCAACCCAAAGTACTGGTAGAAAAGATATGTAGTGATGAAACACTTGCACAATTGAAAGAATGTTTAGGGGCAGTTGTGGACAGTGTGCACGGCACTGCACATAAAATAAAAAACAGCAGTTATGCGATCGCCGGCAAAACGGGTACAGCCGTAACGGCACTGGATAATAAGGGCTATAACAAAGGAAATAAAATTTACCAGGCTTCTTTTATTGGTTACTTCCCTGCAGAACAACCAAAATATACGATCGCCGTGGTCATTCAAAACAGTATAGCATCCACACTGATCTATGGTGCAGACGTTTCCGGTATTGTATTCAAAGAGATCAGCGACAAGATCTACGGCCGTTACCTCAGCACAAAAAAATATATTACTTCCAGAACAGCAGACAGCCTGCTCTATAGTTATTATGGAATTAAGAATGACTGGCATTCCATTTTCAACACGTTAAAACTGCCTTATACAGATTCAGTCAGTTCGGGTAAATGGGGAAAACTGGAAATGAAAAATAATTCGGCCATTCTAAATACACCGCTCATTTCAATGTCAACATCCGGTTCTGTAACCCCTAACGTTGTCGGAATGGGATTGAAAGACGCGGTGTATTTGCTCGAAAACATAGGCCTTAAAGTAACGGCTTCGGGTAGGGGCAGGGTAATGAACCAATCATTGACAGCAGGTACGAATTTTAAAAAAGCACAAACCATCACACTGATCCTGAATTAATGTTAAAAGACATTCTATATAAAGTAAGCATCCGTTCTGTACTGGGCAATACAGGCATAGAGATCAGTGACCTGGTGATCGATTCCCGGAAAGTAACCGCCGGGAGTTGCTTTATCGCTGTAAAAGGAACTGCTACAGACGGCCATACATTTATTGACAACGCCATTGAACGGGGCGCTGTGGCAATTGTCTGCGAAACTTTACCGGCCATTATTAAAGAAAATATTACTTATGTGCAGGTAGCAAACAGCGGCATTGCTGCCGGTTATATGAGTCATAATTTTTACGGGGAACCTTCTTTAAAAATGAAGCTGGTAGGCGTAACCGGTACAAACGGTAAAACAACGATCGCTACATTGTTATGGAAACTGTTCAGTGCACTGGGTTATACATGCGGTTTGATCAGTACCATTCAAAATCAAATAGGTGACGAAACCATTTCGGCAACGCACACCACACCGGATGCCATTAAAATAAATGCATTACTGAAAGAAATGGTAACAGCAGGATGTGAATATGTTTTCATGGAATGCAGCAGCCACGCCATTCACCAGCACCGTATCGCTGGCTTACATTTTACGGGCGCGCTGTTCAGCAATATCACCCATGACCATTTGGATTATCATCAAAATTTTGATGAATATATCCGGGTGAAAAAATCCTGGTTCGATCAACTCCCTTCTTCCGCATTTGCCATCAGCAACGCCGATGATAAAAGAGGCGCTGTGATGTTACAGAATACACTGGCAAAAAAATATTTCTACAGCTTAAAAACGATGGCCGATTTCAAAGGAAAGATCCTGGAGAACAGCCTTGCAGGATTACACATGACCGTGAATGATACCGAAGTGTATTTCAGGCTGATCGGCGAATTCAGTGCGTATAATTTACTCGCAGTATTTGGTGCAGCTGTTTGCCTGGGAGAAAATAAGGATCACCTGTTGCAGGTATTAAGCAGTCTTGACGGGGCTGAAGGAAGATTTGATTACAGTGTGAGCAAAAAAGAGAAAGTGATCGGCATTATTGATTATGCACATACCCCTGATGCTTTATTGAATGTACTGGCCACCATAAAAAAACTAAGAAAGGGTAATGAAAAAGTGATTACAGTAGTGGGTTGTGGCGGCGACAGGGACAGAACCAAGCGTCCGGTGATGGCCGAAGTGGCATGTGAGTATAGTGATAAAGTGATCTTCACTTCGGATAACCCACGCAGTGAGGATCCCATGGAAATTTTAAAAGAAATGCAGTGCGGCGTAAATGCAGCGTCAAAAAAAAAAGTCATTTCAATTGCCGACAGGAGAGAAGCCATTAAAACAGCAGTGAGCCTGGCGCAGCAGGAAGATATCGTTTTGGTGGCCGGTAAGGGACATGAGAAATACCAGGAAATAAAAGGAGTGAGGCATGACTTTGATGATAAGAAAGTATTGAATGAAATGTTTGAACTCTTAGAGAAATGAGCAAATGTGCAAATGTGCAGATGTGCAAATGAGCAAATGTGCAAATTTAATACGGGGCAGTAAAATAAAGTTGTAACAAATCAAATTTTGCAGATTGGCAGATTGGCCAATCGGCACATTATAAAAACATGTTGTATCACTTATTTGATTGGCTAACAAGACACGGCATCCGGTTTCCGGGTAGCGGGCTGTTACAGTTCATCACCTTCAGGGTGTTGCTGGCCATGATATTGAGCCTGGTGATCACCACCGTTTTTGGAAAGAAGCTGATCAAATATTTACAGAAAAAACAGTTAGGCGAATCCGTTAGGGAGCTTGGCCTTGCCGGTGAAATGGAGAAAAAAGGAACACCCACCATGGGTGGTATCATTATTATCCTTGCCATCCTGATACCCACTTTATTATTGGCGAACCTGGATAAAGTGTACATCCGTTTAATGATCCTGATCACCATTTGGCTGGGCGCCATTGGCTTTATTGATGATTATTTAAAGATCAGGGCAAAATGGCGGGCGCTGGCAAAAGGGATTGCTTACAAAAAAGGCGACAGCGACGGACTGGCAGGGCGATTTAAGATCTTCGGGCAGGTGATGCTGGGAATTATTGTAGGAGCCACGTTATATTTTAATCAGAGTGTAGTGGTGAAACGCGAAGTATTTTCTGCCGCAACAGGCGATACAATTGCATTAAGCGGTGTGGATAAAGTTACCAAGGCAAAATATGATACCATCATGACTGATGGCAAACAACACATTTTTGCTTCAGTTAAAACACCCATCACGACCATACCTTTTTTTAAAACACATGAATTCAATTATGCAAAATTGCTTCCGAAAAGCTGGCGTGATTACACCTATATTCTTTACATCCTTATTGTAATATTTATTGTAACGGCAGTCAGCAATGGTGCCAATATCACAGATGGGCTGGATGGTTTGGCAACAGGGGTAAGCGCAGTGATAGGTATTGCACTGGGCATATTTGCCTACGTAAGTGGCAATATAAAACTTGCCGAATACCTCAATATCATGTATATCCCAAATCTTGCTGAATTATCCATATTTATTGCGGCATTTGTGGGAGCATGTATCGGCTTCTTATGGTACAATGCTTACCCGGCACAGGTTTTCATGGGTGATACGGGAAGCCTGGCATTGGGAGGAATTATCGCTGCATTGGCCATTATCGTCAGGAAAGAATTATTGATCCCGTTTTTCTGTTTTGTGTTTTTGATCGAAAACTTAAGTGTGATGATACAGGTTGGCTATTTCAAATATACCAGGCGAAAGTATGGTGAAGGGCGCCGGGTATTTTTAATGAGCCCCTTGCATCATCATTACCAGAAGTTGGGTTATCACGAAAGTAAAATTGCAGTTCGTTTTTGGATCATCACCATATTAAGTGTGGTATTGGCAATGGTAACATTGAAGTTAAGGTAGTAACTGTTCAGGCAATAAACATTTCTATAGTTTTTAAATGTAGAACTGTTATGAGAAAAATGTATTGGAAAACCACAAACTAGGGTCAAACTGAAATTTGATTCAAAGTTTTTCAATTTTTAAAACCAGTATATGCACAAGCATCCCCTTCGTTGGAGGGAGCAGTGAAAAACCCGACCTGTTAAATTCTATGCTGTTGAAGAACCTCTTTGGATCGCTGATTCCTGCTATTAAAGGATTTCGCGATTCTATGCTGTAAAAAAATGATGATAAAGAATGTCTGAAAGATTAGTCATACTGGGTGCGGGAGAAAGTGGTGTTGGCGCTGCATTGCTGGCCAAACAGCAGGGCTATGAAGTATTTGTAAGTGATTCCGCATTGATAAAAGAGAATTATAAAGCAGAATTGCAGGGAAATAATATTGATTTTGAAGAAGCACAACACAGCGGGGATAAAATATTAAATGCCGATGAAGTGATGAAGAGCCCGGGCATACCGGAACAAAACGAGCTGGTGAAAAGTATCAGGGCAAAAGGAATTGTCATCATCAACGAAATTGAATTCGCCTATCGCTATAAGGGGAACAGTAAGATCATTGCAATCACCGGGAGTAACGGGAAGACCACCACTACCGCCATGACCTATCACATGTGTAAGACCGGTGGGGCAGATTGTGCGATGGTGGGCAATATCGGTTATTCATTTGCCAGGCAGGTTGCAGTAGATCCGAAAAAATTATACGTGGCAGAAATAAGTTCTTTTCAATTAGATGATATTAAAACATTCCGTCCCGATGTGGCTGTGCTCACTAATATTACCGAAGACCATCTTGACCGCTATGCTTACAAATTTGAAAATTATATCAGCAGTAAATACCGGGTGGCGACAAACCAGCAGCCGGAAGACGTTTTTATCTACAATCTCGATGATGAAGTAACTGTGAAAACCATACACAACTATCCCATTAAATCAATACTAGCCCCATTTACTATGAGTAAACAACTGCCACAGGGAGCATACCTGATGAATGCGAAGATGCACCTGAAATGGAAGACCGAAGAAATGCAAATGAGTATTGAAGACTTTGCCGTAAAAGGTAAACACAACCAATACAATAGCATGGCTGCGAGTTTAGCTGCCACGGCAGTGGATATACGAAAAGAAAAGATAAGAGAAGCCTTACAGACTTTTCAAAGCCTCGAACACAGGATGGAGCCGGTTGCCACAATTAAGAGTGTGGAATTCATCAATGACAGTAAAGCCACTAATGTAAACAGCACCTGGTTTGCGCTGGAAAGTATGGAGAAGCCGGTGATATTGATATTGGGCGGTGTTGATAAAGGCAACGACTATTCGCTGATCAAGGAACTGGTAAGGGAAAAAGTAAAAGCGATCGTGTGTATGGGAACCGATAACAGGAAGATCCATGAAGCATTTGGTGATATTGTTTCACTGATGGTGAATACCAACAATGCAAAAGATGCGGTGCAGTCGGCCTTTCATTTTGCCAGTAAGGGAGACGTGGTATTGCTGAGTCCGGCATGCGCCAGTTTTGATCTGTTTAAAAATTACGAGGACAGGGGAAAGCAGTTTAAACATGCGGTGAAGGAATTGTAAGGGCCCCCTCTACCTCCCCCGAAGGGCCGGATGAGCAAAGCTAATATAGTACAAGTGGTGACACAACGATGTTGAGAAAAGAAATATAGTTGGTAACAAAAAATAAAAAAAGTAAGGCGAATATGGCCGAACAAATAAATATAAAACAATTTTTTACACCATCATTCAGCGGTGTAAGCAATAACCTTGTTTCCAAGACAAAGGGCGACAGGGTGATCTGGGGTATCGTGGTGATCCTTACCCTGGTGAGTTTATTGGTGGTGTACAGCAGTACCGGTTCATTGGCCTATAAGTACAGTAAGAGCACCGAAAGTTATTTATTCAAACAATTTGCCTTTATCATACTCGGCGTACTGGTCATCTACTTTGCACACAGGGTGAATTATACTATTTATTCCAGGGTGGCCAAATTGCTTTTCGTGGTGTCGATACCGTTATTGATATACACGTACTTTTTTGGTACGAGGTTAAATGAAGGCAGCCGCTGGATCACGTTGCCGGTGATCAATATGACCTTCCAGACATCTGATATGGCAAAACTGGCGCTGTTCATGTACCTGAGCAGGCAATTAAGCCGTAAACAAAATGTAATTAAAGATTTCAAAAAAGGTTTTTTACCCGTCATTATTCCCGTTGCTGTGATCTGTTTGCTGATCGCACCTGCAAATTTGTCCACTGCCATGCTGATCGCCGGTACCAGTTTCATGCTCATGTTTATTGGCAGAGTGAGTACAAAACATATTCTGTTAACCATTGGAATTGCCGCATTACCGGTCTTGATATTATTATCAGTGGCAGTAAAATTTTATGATAAATCAACGGGTAAAACAAAAGAGCTGCCGGGCGTTTTTTCGGTTGGAAGGATACCCACCTGGGTGGGGCGTATTCAAACATTCATGTACAGTAAAAAGGAAGATGATAATGAAAAACTGTACCAGGTTGACCAGGCGAAAATTGCGATAGCAAGTGGGGGATGGCTGGGACGCGGCCCGGGTAACAGCAATGCACGGAATTTTTTACCACATTCTTACAGCGATTTCATTTTTGCAATAATACTGGAAGAATATGGCCTGGTGGGCGGTGCGTTCATGGTTTTTATTTACCTCTTGTTCCTGTACAGGTGCATCAGGTTATACCGGAAATGCCCTTTTGCGTTTGGAGCATTCCTTGCACTGGCACTGAGTTTTATGTTGGTGATACAGGCCATTGCAAACATGGGTGTGAATGTAAATGTATTCCCGAATACCGGGGTCACGTTACCGTTAGTAAGCATGGGAGGAAGCAGTTTTCTGTTCACCTGCTTATCTATCGGTATCATTTTAAGTGTAGCGAGGAATGTGGAGCAACTGGAAGGAAAACAAGAGGTCATTAGTCAATAGTCATTGGAAGATCGGGCTGAATATAGAATTAGTGATGACTCAATGACCAATGACTTAATGACCAATGACCAATGACTTAATGACCAATGACCAATGACTCAATGACCAATGACGAATAGAATAATCATCGCGGGAGGTGGCACCGGCGGACATATTTTCCCGGCAATTGCAATTGCAAACGCCATAAAAAAACTGGAGCCTTCAACAGAAATATTATTTGTTGGTGCCAAAGGAAAAATGGAAATGGAAAAAGTGCCGCAGGCCGGGTATAGAATTGAAGGAATAAACATCGTGGGGTTTAACAGGAGTTCTTTGATAAAAAATATTGAGTTGCCGTTTAAACTGATAAGAAGTTTTTTACAGGTGGATCGCATTTTTAATTCATTCCGTCCAACTGCGGTAATTGGTGTTGGTGGTTATTCCAGCTACCCGGTGTTGCGGTATGCCCAATCAAAGAACATTCCATCTTTCATTCATGAGAGTAATTCTTTTGCGGGTAAAAGCAATAAGATGCTTGGAAAAAAAGCAACAAAAGTATTTGTAGCCAATGAGGGAATGGAGCGTTTTTTTCCGGCAGCTACGATTATGGTAACGGGAAATCCTGTTAGGGCAAGCATTTCCGAAAGTATGGTTATCAGGGAAGAAGGAATAAGATTCTTTGAATTGGACCCTGCAAAAAAAACGGTACTGTCAATCGGTGGAAGCCTTGGAGCCAAAAGCATCAATGAAGCATTGGATGCAGGATTGGATGAATTTGAAAAAAACGGGCTTCAGCTCATTTGGCAAACCGGTAAACCTTATGCAGAAAAAGGAAAGCTGCGGGCATCAGGGAAAAGCAATATTTGGGTGAATGATTTTATTGCAAAAATGGAATACGCCTATGCGGCAGCAGACCTGGTGATCAGCAGGAGCGGGGCGATGTCCATTGCAGAATTGTGTGTGATGAAAAAACCGGTGGTATTTGTGCCATATCCCTTTGCAGCTGAAGATCACCAGGTGGTGAATGCACAAAGTTTAGTTAATAAAAATGCCGGTATAATGATAAAAGACAACGAAGCGTTAAATAAGCTGGTAGCAACGATCACAGCATTATCAAAAGATGAGCAAAGACAAAACGAATTAAAAAATAATATCGCGAAACTGGCAATAACGAATGCGGATGAAATTATTGCAAAAGAGATTTTGACCGCAATTGCAGGCTGACAAGATGAAAAAAGATGTGCAAGAAATAATAGAGTCGTTGAATAACTCTCCTTCAGGGGACGGGGGCATGGGCAGTATTTATTTTTTAGGTATCGGTGGGATCGGGATGAGTGCATTGGCAAGATATTTTAATGAAAAGGGAATTACGGTAAGTGGCTATGACAAAACTGAAACGCCTTTGACAAAGCAATTGGCAGCGGAAGGGATCGGCGTTCATTATGATGATAATATTGAGTTCATTGACAAAGCGGCGCAGTTAGTGGTGTACACACCTGCATTGCCGAAGGATCACAAAGAGTGGAATTACTACCAGCAGAATAATTATAGGGTAGTAAAACGGAGTGATGTATTGGGTGCCATTACTGGCAGTTCTTTTAATATATGCATAGCAGGCACACATGGCAAGACCACTACCAGTACAATGGTGGCGCATATCCTGCGGCATAGCGGTTATGGTTGCAATGCATTTTTAGGCGGAATTGCAGTCAACTATAATAGTAATTTCTGGTCGCAGATCCCCGAGCCTTCGGGAAGCAATGAAAAAAATGTTTGCGTGGTGGAAGCAGATGAATACGACAGAAGTTTTTTGAAATTAAGTCCGGATGTGGCCATCATCAGTTCCATGGATCCCGATCACCTCGATATCTATGGTACGGCGGAAAATATGGAACAGGCATTCATTGATTTTGCCGCGAAACTGAAACCGGGTGGTTTGTTGCTGAGCAAATTCGGTTTGAAAAGAAATGCTGACCTGAAAGCTGAACGCCACCTGACTTATCATTTGCGAAATGAAAAAGCAGATGTGTATGCAGCGGATATAAAAATGGAAAACGGGAGTTACAGATTTGGCGTAATGATGAAAGACTGGAAATTAAATAATGTGGAGTTGAATATGGGAGGGTTACACAATATTGAAAATGTAATTGCAGCAATTACAGTTGCGCATCAGTTGGGAATTGATGATGAAAAAATAAAAGCAGCAGTAAGTTCTTTTAAAGGTGTTAAGCGGAGGTTTGAATACGTAATAAAAAATGACCGGCAGGTTTATATTGATGATTATGCGCATCATCCCGAGGAGTTGAGGGCATTGATAAATGGGGCAAAAGCGCTCTTCGCCGATAAAAAATGTACCATTGTTTTTCAGCCGCACCTGTACAGCAGAACGAAGGACCTGGCCGATGCATTCGCTGAAACACTGGACCTGGCCGATGAAGTGATCCTGTTGCCAATTTACCCGGCAAGAGAATTACCGGTGGAAGGTGTGAACAGTGAAATGATATTAAATAAAATGAAGAATAAAAATAAAATGGTTTTACATAAAGATGAATTATTGGAATGGCTAAAAAATAATAAAACGGAATTGTTGATAACAGCAGGTGCGGGTGATATTGATGGATTGGTTGAGCCAATTAAACTATTAATCGAAAATGCTTAATTAACCCTGTCGGCGGGGGCTGCCCCCGACAGCGGTAAAAACGAAATGCGAAATAAAAAACGATACAGCTTTATTAACATCCTTGCAACAATACTATGGATAGCCATTGGTGCGGGCATAGTTGTATTGCTGGTTGCCGCCATCCGTAAAAAAGACGCACAACATTGCATGGGAATAGAAATAAATATTAAAGGGGCGAACAACAATTTATTTGTGGATACCACGGATATCATGAATTCCATTACCACAGTTGCGAAGGGTAACCTGGTAGGCAAAACGATTGGATCGTTCAACCTGAAAATGATGGAAAACGAATTGCAGAAAAATGCCTGGGTGAAGCGTGTGGAACTTTTCTTTGATAATAATGACATCCTGCAGGTAAGCGTAAACGAAAGAGAACCTGTTGCCAGGGTCTTTACATCAGCCGGCACCAGTTTTTATATTGATGAAAATGAAGACATGTTGCCATTGAGTGATAAACTTTCGGCCCGCCTGCCGGTATTTACCAATTTTCCTTCTGATAAGATCGTATTGTCGAAAGCCGACAGTAATTTATTAAAGGATGTCAAAACGGTTAGCGTTGCCATTTTGAAAGATTCATTTCGTATGGCAATGATCGAACAGGTTGATATCACAGCTCAAAGAACATTTGAAATGTTACCGAAGATGGGCAACCAGGTGATCGTTTTCGGGGATGCCTCTGCAGCAGAAGAAAAATTCAAAAAGCTGGAATTGTTTTATTCAGCAATAATGGTAAAGACAGGCTGGAGCAATTATAGTATCATCAACCTGCAATACAAGGGGCAGGTTGTTGCAAAGCGAAGGGGAGCGGAAGATGTTACAGCAGATTCCCTGAGGACATTGCAGATCATGCAAATGATCGCTGTAAATGCAGAAAAGCAAGCGAATGATTCTTTGCAAACTATGCTGCAGGATAATGACCGCAATGGAGTTGACAGCAGTATGATCCAGCATTCCATTCAACGGGAGGAGCATGCAGAATCATCCGCCCCGGTTACCTTAAATAATGGAGTAAAAGAAGATCGGCTGCCTTTGCAAAAACCGGTTGTGTTGGATAAAAAGAAAAAAATAATAAAAAAACCAACAGCAGTAATGCACAACCGAAATGAATATTAACAACCATTAACCAAGTAAAACACAAACACTAAACATACAATTATGAACCCCGAACAACCCATCATCGTAGGTCTGGATATTGGCACTACAAAGATCGCTGCCATTGCCGGACGTAAAAATGAATACGGCAAGCTGGAAATACTTGGCTTTGGCCGTGCCAACAGTAATGGTGTGCAACACGGCATGGTGTTGAACATCGATCAAACCATTAAAGCCATTGAACTGGCATTAAAAAACTGCTATGATTCCAACCCCAACCTGGAGATCGGGGAAGTGTATGTAGGCATTGCGGGCCATCACATCAAAAGCCTGCAAACCCGTGGTGACATTGTGCGCCAGAGTATTGAAGAAGAAATAAAGCAGGAAGAAATTGACCGCCTCGTGGCCGACCAGTACCGGACTTATATCCCGGCTGGTGACCAGATCATTGATGTGATACCACAGGAATTTACGGTAGATAATTTTCAGAACATTCCCAACCCTATTGGGTACAGCGGCGTAAAAGTGGGCGCCAATTTTCATATCATCACCGGTGATAAAAATGCCATCCGTAATATTAACCGCAGCGTGGAAAAAGCAGGATTGCAAACCAAGGACCTGGTATTGCAACCATTGGCCTCTGCTGCTGCGGTGATGTGCGACCAGGACCTGGAAGCAGGTGTTGCCATTGTTGACATTGGCGGCGGAACAACAGACCTTGCTGTTTTTTATGAAGGTATTTTAAAACATACCGCCGTGATTCCTTTTGGCGGAGAAAATATCACCAATGATATTAAATCAGGATTAGGCGTTTTAAAAACCCAGGCCGAACAAATGAAAGTACAATTTGGCAGCGCCCTCGCAGATGAAGCTAAATCAAATGCATTTATTACTATCCCCGGATTGCGCGGTATGGCACCAAAGGAAATTTCCGTAAAAAATCTTGCGGGGATCATACAGGCACGCATGAGCGAGATCATGGATTTTGTGACCTATCACCTGAAGCAGGTTGGTTTGGATACGCGCATGTTGAACGGTGGTGTAATATTGACCGGTGGCGGATCACAGCTCAAGCACCTGATCCAGCTAACAGAATATGTAACGGGACTCAATGCAAGGATCGGTTATCCCAATGAACACCTGGCCGGCGGCCATATTGATGAACTGGCCAAGCCCATGTATAGTACCTGTATCGGTTTGATACTGAAAGGATATAATGATTATGAGAACAATAACAAACAGTTTGAAGAAAACTTTAAGAAGGTAACAGTGCCGGACAGCCTGCAACAGCAACCCGTAGACGAAACCCTGGATGTGATCGATAACAGCAAGCCGGTAAAGATCAGGCAGCGTAAAACATTAAAGGGATTTATGGATGGATTTAAAAATGGATTGATCGATCTGTTTAAGGAAGAGGAGGACGCGAAGTTGTAAGATGGAACACTGATCATCATGATTTTCATGATAGATCATAAGGATCATGAATATCTGTGTTCTATTCTTCGCTTAGATAAAAGTTGCCAATTGAATCAGCAGTACAAGTGAGTGACACAACGATGATACCATGAAAAACAAATGACCGTAAAAAAATAAAAAACAGTTCTTAAAATAAATAACCCATTTACAAGTACAGTACATTTTTCTTTCTTACTAATCGAAAAATGAATACTGTATAAATTCTAACAGCTCTTCAAAGCCCCCTTTAGGGGATTTAGGGGTGCTTTAAACAAACAACTATGATACATTTTGATTTGCCTAAAGAACAATCCTCCATCATCAAAGTAATTGGTGTGGGTGGTGGTGGAAGCAATGCGGTAAACCACATGTTTTCGCAGAACATTGAAGGTGTGAACTTCATCATCTGTAACACGGACGCACAGGCCATTGCACAAAGTAAGGTACCCAACAAAATTCAGCTGGGGCCACACTTAACGCAAGGGTTAGGTGCAGGAGCCAATCCTGTGATCGGCCGGCAGGCCACCGAAGAAAGCCTGGAAGAAATAAAACGCATCCTGGAAGTGAACACTAAAATGGCGTTCATCACCGCTGGTATGGGCGGGGGCACGGGCACGGGCGGAGCTCCCATCCTTGCAAAGATCTGCAAGGACCTGGGAATACTTACCGTGGGCATCGTTACCACGCCATTTGCTTATGAAGGCAAAAAAAGAATTGCCCAGGCCGAAGAAGGTATCCTGTTATTGAAAGGACATGTGGACACTTTACTGGTCATCAGCAATGATAAACTGCGCCACCAGTTTGGCAATTTAAAAATGAAAGAAGCATTTGCCAAAGCGGATAATGTATTGGCCACAGCAGCAAAATGTATCACTGATGTGATCAACAGCACCGGCCAGATCAATGTTGACTTCGCTGATGTCTGCACCGTAATGAGCAATGGAGGCGTGGCCATTTTAGGCAGCGCAACTGCTGAAGGCGAGAACAGGGCGCAGATGGCAATTGAAAATGCAATGAACTCTCCGTTACTGAACGATAATGATATCCGCGGTGCAAAATGGATATTGATCAATATCAATTCTGCCGAAGGCGAACATGAATTCACCATGGATGAAGTGGAAGTGATACAGAATTATTTATTAAGCCAGGCGGGCGAAGATACAGATGTGATATTGGGATTAGGTTATGATAATAACCTGGGCAACCAGATCGGCATCACTTTAATCGCTACCGGATTTGAACATAAAGATCCATTTGAAAAAAAGCCAGCTGTTACCGAGGAAAAGAAAGAAGATAAAATTATTATGACATTGGAGATGCCGGTTAAAGAGGAGATCCTGCCCGCAGTAAAAATTGTACACCCAACATTACAATTTGATGAAAAGGAAGAAACTGTTTTGGATGAAGAAAAAGCGATAGCAGAAATTACCGAGGTACCCGTTATACAAACGATAGAAGATGAATTGATGCCGCGTCTTGTGGAAAGGCATGTAGAAGAGGTAAAGGTAGAACCACCACGTAAAACTACTGTGGACAAATTGGAAAATACACAGGAGTTTTTTGAAATATCTTCAGCCGCTGATCAAATTCCCGTTATTGAATTTGATATATCAGAAACACAGATTCCTGATGAACAACCCATAACTGAAGTCCCGATTAAAAGAGATCATTCAGTTGTAAATAAAGAAGCTAGCAACACCCCATCGTCTGGGGGATACCTGGCGAAGCCTTCACAGATCTATGTGGAGGAAGAGCCGGAACCAAGATCCAATACGAATGAGGAGCCACTGCCGTTGCAGAAAACAGTGCAGGAAGACGAGCCTGTATTTGAAATGCAACTGGTGGTTAAATCCCAGAAAGCGGCGGAGGAGGAGCAACTTGTACAACAAACTCAGCCCATCATGATGTCCAATGTTGAGGAGCCTGCAGTGCAGGACGAAACAGAGGAACTTAGGCGCCGGGCTACGGAACGCATTGCGAAGCTGCGTAATTTGTCATTCAACATTAATGCAGCCGATCCTAACAATGAGTTTGAAACGGTGCCAGCTTACCTTCGCCGCAATATGGAATTGCATAATTCCATTGCAGATGTAGAAAGTTTCTACAGTAATTATACAGTAAAATCAGACGAGAACAACCAGGCTGAGATCAGCACGATCAACACTTTTTTAGAAGGTAAAAAACCGGATTAAGATATTCAACCCTGTCGGCGGTTAAAAACTCCCGGCAGCGGTTACATCATTAATGTTATATAAAGAAGTTTGTGTTTGGTGATTATCACAGGGCGGCCCCACTTGAAAGAGTGGGGCCTGTGTTTTAATGAAATTATTTTTAGGCAAGATGAATCTTTCTGTATTGAATAGTATGAGTACGTAATCACTGTACTGCAAATACATTGATAACTGCTATTGATTTTTACCGGCAGGATGAGCCTTGACTCCGGGAATCTTATTTCAAAATATTTCTACCTGTATATCTGTTTTCATTCTACCTTTGTGCCTGCTTTTAAACGCAGCCCCATGAACGCAATCCTTCGTTTAAAAGCAGATCGTACATAAACTGATTTTTTGTGTCAAAACAGGTTAATGTTAATAAAGTAACAGCTGCAGGTCTAATTGTTGCTCTCGGAATTATTTACGGCGATATCGGTACTTCACCGCTCTATGTATTCAGTGAAATCATCAATGGAAAAGAGATACAGGACCTCCTGATCATCGGTGGCCTTTCCTGTATCATCTGGACGCTTACATTACAAACCACTTTAAAATATGTGGTACTTACCTTAAAAGCGGATAACAGGGGGGAGGGCGGAATTTTTTCATTATACACATTGGTGAGAAGGCAAAAAAAATGGCTGGTCTTCCCTGCCATGCTGGGAGGTGCGGCATTACTGGCCGATGGGATGATCACCCCCCCGATAACCGTTACGGCTGCCGTAGAAGGGCTGGATAATATTCCCATACTACACGGTATTGAATTGCGTACCATTATCATTATTGTACTGGGCATATTGGTGGCCATGTTTTTTATGCAGCAGTTTGGCACCGCATCCATAGGAAAGATGTTTGGCCCCATCATGGTCATCTGGTTTACCATGCTGGGTGTATTGGGATTTTCACATATTACCGACGACTGGGATATCTTTAAAGCCTTTAATCCCTATTATGCCATCCGGTTACTAACGGTATACCCTAAAGGCTTTTGGTTACTGGGGGCAGTTTTTTTATGTACCACGGGGGCAGAAGCACTGTACAGCGACCTGGGCCATTGTGGCCGGGGCAATATCAGGCGTAGCTGGATATTTGTAAAGATCTGCCTGATCCTGAATTACCTCGGGCAGGGCTCCTACCTGTTACATAATTTTAAAGGCAAGACCTTTGCCACGAAGGATCTCCTGCATAGTTCGGGGTACCTGGCCGCACATCCTGCTGTAATGGAGATGAGGAATCCCTTTTATGGATTGATGCCGGAATGGTTCCTCACGGCAGGTATCATTATTGCCACTGCCGCAGCCATCATTGCCAGCCAGGCGCTGATCAGTGGTTCGTTTACGCTTATCAGTGAGGCCATTCGCCTGAACCTCTGGCCAAAGATGAAGATCAATTATCCCACCGAAGCCAGGGGACAGCTATTTGTTCCGGGCATCAATGCACTTTTATTTGTTGGCTGTTGCGGTATTGTATTGTTTTTCCAAACATCCAGTGCCATGGGTGCTGCTTATGGCCTTGCTATTACTTTATGTATGCTGGCCACTACAATATTGTTCTCTAATTTTATGGTTTCGCGGCGGGTACAACCTGTCCTGATATATTTATTCCTGGCTGTTTTTCTTAGCATTGAAATAAGTTTTTTAATTGCGAACCTTGATAAATTTCCTCATGGCGGTTATGTAACCTTGATCGTGGGTGGTGGATTATTTACCGTGATGTATGTCTGGTACCGGGCAAGAAAGATCAAGAACCGGTACGTGGAATTTGTTCGCCTCGAGGAATATGTGCCTAAGCTGGAAGAACTCAGCAATGATTTCACCGTTCCAAAATACGCCACTCACCTGGTGTATTTAACAAGCGCCAATAATCCCAAAGAGATCGAACACAAAATTATTTATTCTGTACTCAGCGGTAAACCCAAACGTGCCGATATCTATTGGTTTGTGCATGTGGATACGCTGGATGATCCTTATACTTCTGAATATTCTGTTGAACATATCATCCCCAATGATATTATCCGTGTTGAATTCCGCCTGGGATTTCGCGTGGCGCCAAGGTTAAACCTGATGTTTAAAAAAGTGGTGGAAGATATGGTGGCCAACAGGGAAGTGAATGTTACGAGCCGTTACGAAAGCCAGCAAAGAAATAATATGGTAGGCGATTTTCAATTTGTGGTAATGGAAAAATTCTTATCACAGGATAATGAATTGCCTTTCTTTGAACGGGTTATCATGAAACTGTATTTTTACATTAAAGAAATATCGCTCAGCGAAGAAAAAGGATTTGGCCTGGAGCAGAGTAAGGTACAGGTTGAAAAATTCCCGCTGATCGTGGCACCGGTAAGTAAATTAAGGCTTAAACGGGTATATACCGACGAAGAGGAGTAATGATAACACAATCGGAAGTTAGTAGTCGGTAGCCGGTAGTCTGGAGTTGGTAGTTTGCGGAATGACGCAGAATGTTTATCTTAACAAACTCTTCAAGACTACAGACTAAGAACTACAAACTACTAACTAAACTTGCTTCACATTATTCTCTATATCATCGGTGGCATTGCGGTCCTTTCCATCATAGTTTATTTTATTCAGGATAAAATTATTTTTAAACCGGAAAAATTACAACAGGATTTCCAATATAAATACGACGCTCCGTTTAAAGAATTATTTTTTGATGTGGAAGATGGCGTGCGTATCAACGGCCTGCATTTTTATGTTGAAAAACCCCTTGGGCTGATATTGTATTTTCATGGTAATTCAAGAAGCATAAAGGGCTGGGCCAAGTATGCAAAGGATTTTTACCGCTATAATTATGATGTGGTACTGGTAGATTACCGGGGTTTTGGTAAAAGCACCGGCAAGCGAAGTGAAAAAGACATGCTCAATGACATGCAGTTTGTGTACGATACGCTTACTTTAACTTATCATGAAAATCACATCATCGTGTATGGACGAAGCCTGGGCAGCGGATTTGCAACCAAATTAGCTGCGGATAACACTCCCCGTTACCTGATCCTCGATGCACCTTATTTCAGTTTCAAAAAAACAATTGAACGTTTTTTTCCGATACTGCCTGTTAAATATATTTTACGCTATCATTTGCGTACCGACAAATGGATACCCATGGTAAATTGCCATACTTATATTTTGCACGGTACAAGCGACTGGCTGATACCCATCAGGAACAGTGAAAAATTACAGGCCTTAAATCCCAGGATGATCACCCTCATTCGTATAGATGGCGGCGGCCATAATAACCTGCCTTCTTTCCCCGAGTATCATAATTTTATACGCGATATCCTGAAGTATTGAAACAAGGCACAAGCCATGGCTACAAGCCACAAGCTTCAAGGGAGAAGCATACAAACTAAAACAACTCTTTAAATAGGAAAAGCCTTTCTGAATTTAAAACCTGCCCCCTTGTGGCTTGCAGCTAGTGTCTTCAAAAGCTTTCCACTTGCCCATTGTCCGTTGCCTATTGCCTATTGCCTATTGCCTATTCCTGTATCTTGCACCTTCAATGAAAAGAAAAACAATTTTTCGCTGGCTAAAAATCATCATCATCATTTATTGTGGTATTGGCATTGCCTTATACTATCTGCAGGAACGTTTTTTATTTCACCCTGAAAAATTATCGGCATCTTATGTATATCATTTTGATGTTCCGTTTGAAGAAGTAAATATCCCCTTCAATAAAACGGATACGGTTAATATGGTTAAATTTTTTCCAAAAGATTCATTAAGAAGGGGCGTGGTTTTATATTTTCATGGCAACAAGGAAAATATAGAACGGTATGCAAAATTTGCAAATAATTTCACGAAACACGGCTATGAAGTCTGGATGGAAGATTATCCCGGCTTTGGAAAAAGCAGGGGAGAGCGAACCGAAAAAAAATTATATTCAACAGCCCTGCAATTACAAAAAATGGCATTGGCTAAATACGGCAAAGACAGTATCATCTTATATGGAAAATCTTTCGGCACAGGTATTGCAGCCTACACTGCATCAGCAACCGATTGCAAAAGGCTTATCCTGGAAACGCCTTACTACAGCATTCCATCATTGTTTGGTTGTTATGCACCCATCTATCCAACTGAAGCTATGTCCAATTATAAAATACCCACCAATGAGTTTTTGCAGGATGTAAAATATCCCGTTACCATTTTTCATGGAACAGATGATGGTGTAGTGCCTTATCGTTGTGCAGCCAGGCTAAAATCAGTTTTAAAACCAACAGATGAATTCATCACGATTGAAAAAGGAACGCACCATAACCTGAATGATTTTCCTTTGTTTCACCAGAAGCTCGATAGTTTATTAGAACTCCGATAACTGTACATTTTTCTTTCCCACCTTTAGTGTATATTTCACGCCCACCTTTAATGCATAATTTTCTTTTTCATGGCTTACCGGGAAACCGAAACAAACCGGGTAGTCGTATAGATTCACGATTTCTTTGATCACCTCGTAAACTTTTTTTCCGAATGGCCGTTCCGTATCCTTCATTTCGGTAAAGCCACCAACAATTAATCCTGCCAGTTCTTCTAATTGGCCATTGCGTTTTAGCTGGTACAGCATCCGGTCTGTATTATAAATGTATTCGCCGATGTCTTCAATAAATAAAATCTTGTTTTTGGTGATGAGCCCGGATGGGGTGCCGCAAAGATGGGCCAGCAAGGATAAATTTCCACCAACCAGTTCAGCGTTTATGCTTCCGGGCTTGTTGAAAGGATGAGCGCTGCATTGGTACCGGGCTTTTTTCCCGGTAATGGCTTTATGCAATGACCCGATAAATTCATTTTCATATTCCCCGTCATTAAATGCCGCTGCCATCGGTGCATGCAGGGTCGCCACTTTTAACCTGCGGTTCAGGTGACAATGCAATACAGTAATATCACTGAAACCGATCAGCCATTTCGGGTTCTTTTTAAATCCTGTGAAATCAAGCTCATCAATGATCCGCCCCATGCCATATCCGCCTCTTGCAAAAAGGATCGCTTGAATGCGGTCATCATCAAGCATGGCTTGTAATTCATTTCTCCTTTCCTCATCAGTCCCACTAAAATAATTTTTGGACCTGCTGCCCAATGTTTTGCCAACCATCACGTCAAAACCCCAGGCTTGTAAAGTATTGATACAGGTTTGTGCTTTTTCCTTAGCCATATAACCTGCAGGGCATGTGATGCCGATGATATTACCTTTTTTTAGATATGGAGGAATAATCATAATTTGCTTAGTTTTAGATATTGAAATATGAAAATATGCGTTTTTTTACTTTCCTGTTTTATATATTCTTTTTCTCGATCAATATAACTTTTGCACAACCACCATGCAGCGGGCCGGGGGCTACTGCACAAACAGGAATTGCTGTTTGTGGTACACTCGTTTTTCCACAGGCTAATGTGCCATCCTGCGACGGGCCGAATTTACCTCCCAGCGGATGTACTGATCAGGTTACCAGTAGTAATTCTGTTTGGTATAAATTCCATTGTTATCAAACCGGAACATTGGGTTTTTTAATTTCCCCCAATTCTCCGGGAGATGATTATGACTGGGAGTTGATGGATTATACAGGGCATCCGCCAGGAGATGTGTACCTCATTAATTTAAGAGTGTCTTTAAATTTAAGTGGAATTACAGGTCCTACGGGTTGTACCGCCGCTGGTACCACAGATATCAACTGTGCCGGCGGACTTCCGGGCTCGCAATTTAACAGTATGCCCACTGTCTTTGCTGGTGATGATTATATGCTGATGGTTACCAACTGGTCTAATTCCGGTTTGGGTTATAACCTTACCTTCAATGGAGGTACTGCTGTGCTCACTAATAATCAGCCACCTTCCATTGCTAATGTTGGTATAGTAGGTTGCAATGCTTCTTCGTTGAAGATTAGTTTTTCCGAAGATGTTTTGTGCAGTAGCATAACTCCGCTTGGAACAGAGTTTACCATTACAAACGGCACATATACCATTACCGGTATAAGTTCCGCATGTTCAACCGGGGCCAATTCTGTAACCGAGATAACGCTTTTGTTGCAAAACCCAATCCCCCCAGGCAACTACCGGCTTACCGTGAATAATGGCAGCGACCTTAATACTGTATTGGATGTGTGCGATGATCCCATGCCTGTTGGTTCATACTTTGATTTTATTGTTCCTTCCAATCCACCGGTTACCATTACTAATATTAATTATACAGGTTGCGCACCCACTGCATTGGATGTTTCGCTTTCCAAACCGATATGGTGCAGCAGTATAACAGGTTCTGGAAGTGAATTTTCCATTTTGCCCGGTAATCCTGCTATTGCATCAGTACAATCGACCTGCAGTTCCGGAGGGTTGTATACAGACCAACTGCATATTGTTTTACAAAATCCCTTACCGTATGGAAATTACCAGCTGCTGGTAAATAACGGTACTGATGGTGATACATTTATCGATACCTGTAATAATGTATTGGCAGGCGGAAGCAATGTTCCGTTTACTATCACTCAAACCACCGTTGCGCCTGTCATTCAGTCAATCGTTTTTGATGAATGCCTTCCCTATAAATTGGTTTTAAATTTTGACAAGCCGGTTAACTGTGCTTCTTTTACATCAATGGGTACCGAGTTTTCAATAAGCCCGGGGGTTTGGCCTGTAGGTTCGATACTCAGCAACTGTGGTGCAAATACTTATACCCAACAAATAACACTGCTGCTCCAAAATTCATTGCCCGGCGGCAATTATGCTGTTAATATAAATAATGGCAGTGATGGCAATACTTTGTCTGACACCTGTTTCGCTTTTATTGTACCAGGATACTCAAAATCGTTTACGGCCACACAGACTCCCCCGCCCATATACGATTCAGTGCAAATAGATAATTGTGACCCTACTTTCATAAAAGTATTTTACAGCAAACCGATCCAATGCGGTTCGGTATATGTCGGGGGGAGTGAATTTTATGTTACCGGGCCCGCTCCGGTAAATATTTCATTTGTGAGCGGAGACGTTACCTGTGCCAGCATTCCAGGCTATACCCACTGGCTGTTATTGCATTTATCTCAACCCATCAATACTTTTGGCACTTATGTTTTACACAACAGATGGGGACCTGATGGGAACAGCGTATTGGATACCTGCTATGGTGCGCAGGATACCACCGAAACGATCTCATTTAATGCACTGTTAAAGCCTTCAGCAGTTTTTGCCAGCCAGGTTAAATGGGGATGTATGATGGATACCATTGTGCTTTCTCATCCAGGAGGCAATGGTATTAATTCATGGACATGGAATTTCAGTGATGGCACTTCGGCATCGGGGCAAACGGTTACGCATGTCTTCCCTGTTGCCACAGCAACAGTTGATGTTAAGTTAATTGTTTCAAATGGCTTTTGCAGTGATTCGGCTAGCAGCACTTTCAGTTTGGGGAATACTTTTCAATCTGCCTTTACCAGCAATCCTGTGGACACATTCTGTATCAATACACCGGTGAGTTTTACAGATGCTTCTACCGGTATTATTTTGGGATACCTGTGGGACTTTGGTGATAATACCCAGTTCAACGGGCAAAATCCGCCACCACATATTTATGCATCAAATAATATCTATACCGTTCAGTTAATGGTAACGGATAATCATGGATGTATCGATACTGCCAGCAAATCACTGCATGTTACAGCTACTGCTTTTATTGATTTCACAGGATTAAAACCCCAGTATTGTGTTGATAACAAAGTAATGCTGACGAGAAGGATTTCTCCTAATATTGTTTCCTACTTGTGGGATAACGGAGATGGAAAAACTTTTCAGAACAATGTAAAAATTCAGTTTTCCTATCCTAACGAAGGGGTATACACGATAACGATCACGGGTAATGACCGGTATTGCGGCCCCACACAGGTAGTTAAAACAGTACCTGTGTATGCCGTTCCAAAAGTTAACCTCGGATCCGATACCATACTATGTCCTGCAGAAAGAATACTCATCGGGGTGCCCCCTGCCGGCACTTATAGTTATTTATGGAATACAGGAGCAACTACTTCACAGATACTCACGGATGTTTTTACCAGTAGCTACACACTGCTTGCGGATAATCACGGTTGCAGCGGAACTGATAATATTTCAGTAAAGGTATTGTCTGCCTGTTTAATAAGAGTTCCAGGAGCGTTTACGCCTAACGGTGATGGAAAGAATGATAAACTGAACGCCATGAATGCTGACCTGGCTAAAAACTTCTCTTTGAAAATATTCAATCGTCTGGGCCAGCTATTATTCTCCACCAATGACCCGCTGGCTGGCTGGGATGGTACTTATAAGGGAGTAAAGGCAGAAACGGGAACTTATGTCTGGATGCTCAGCTATACCGATCCATGGACTGGAAAACCTGTACAGGAAAACGGGACAAGTATATTACTGCGCTGATACCGGGTTGAATTGCTGATTGGATATTTGCTTTTCTATTTTTATGATATTGTATTTAACCTGCATTCATTTAAATGCACAGAGAGCCGGTGCATTACGCCGCACTTCAATGCAAAATTATTTTTCTGATGCCCCACCGGAAAATCAAAACAAACGGGGTAATTGTATTCCGTTATTTTTTCGAGTACGATATCTACCAGTGTTTTTCCAAAATCTTCTCCATCATCATCTTTTTTTATCTTAAATCCGCCGATGATCAGTCCTTTTAAATGCGATAATTTCCCGGTACGTTTTAAATTCCAGAACATCCGGTCAATACTGTACAGGTATTCATCAGTATCTTCAACAAATAAAATTTTATCTTTTGTATTGATATCAGTTTTTGTGCCCGACATGGATTCCAGGGTTTTTAAATTACCACCCACCAATTCCCCGTCGGCAAGCCCCGTTTTATTATTGACATTAGGTGTAAACAGGTAGTTCATCTTTTCTCCTGTTAAACATTTTTTTATAGATTCAATAGATTCTATCTGCACCGGCTCGGCCTTGCTCCAGTCGTCTGGAAAACTATTACACATTTTAGAATGAATGGAAGCAATCCGGTAATTCCGGTTAAGGTGGGAATGAATAACGGTGATATCACTGAAACCAATGATCCATTTGGGATTTTTATTTAATTTTTTAAAATCAAGGGTATCAATAATTCTTATGGCACCATAGCCGCCTCTTGCACACATAATGGCATTGATACTATTGTCGTCCAGCATCTGCTGAAAATCTTTGCGCCTTTCTTCGTCTGTTCCGCCAAATGTAAAATCTTTTTTTCCCACGGTATCGCCCACTTTTATCTGAAATCCCCATTCTTTTAGTTTCATCACTGCAGGTTGAATATCCTTTTGAGTAATGAACCCAGCAGGGCAGGTAATTCCAATGGTATCGCCTTTTTTTAAATTCGGGGGAATAATTATAGGTGTATCGGGTTCTTCTGCTATAACAAGTTTTCCCTTTGTCATTGAATGTATTGTTGCACCCAAAGGAATGATGGAGGAAAGAAAATCTTTGCGTTTCATAGGTTGAATTTACTCAAATTTCGGTATTGACTGCTGATTAGGTATTTTTGCACCTCAATGAATCAACCCAAACGATATTTAATAACCTCTGCTCTTCCCTATGCGAATGGCCCCAAGCACGTAGGGCACCTGGCCGGGGCCTATCTGCCTGCGGATATCTATGTGCGTTACCTGCGCGCAAAAAAAGAAGACGTGGTATATGTTTGCGGCAGTGATGAACACGGCGCTGCCATTACCATCCAGGCCATGAAGGAAAATACCACGCCACTTGCAATCGTCAATAAGTACCATGCCATGCTGAAAAGCAATATGGCCGACCTGGGTATTTCTTTTGATATCTATCACCGCACGTCATCACCACTGCACCGCGAAACGGCGCAGGAATTTTTCACCGCTTTGAATGATAAGGGTGAACTGGAGAAAAAAGAAACGGAACAGTTTTATGATGAGGAAGCAAAAACATTTCTGGCTGACCGTTATATTATCGGCACCTGCCCGGTATGTGGTAATGAAAACGCATATGGTGATCAATGTGAAAAATGCGGTACTTCCCTGAGCCCGGAACAACTGATCAATCCAAGGAGCACTTTAAGTGGTAATCCCCCCACAAAAAGAGTCACCACGCATTGGTTCCTGCCCCTGGATAAATATGAATTCTTTTTACGGCAATGGATACTCGAAGATCATAAAGCAGATTGGAGACCTACGGTTATAGGCCAATGCAAAAGCTGGCTGGACCTTGGGTTACAGCCTAGAGCGGTGACAAGAGATTTGGATTGGGGAGTGCCGGTACCGGCCTCCGCAGGCCCGCAGGGGGAAGCCTCCCCAAGCCCCTCCAAAGGAGGGGTTTTAGAGCCTGAGAATTTGGAAGGATTTTATGATTATCAAACAGCTGATCCGGTGGTATATGGTTTGCTTAAAGAATTTGTAAAAGAACACAGAGCTAACCCTACCGAAGCTGAAAATATTTTATGGCAAATTTTAAGAGGGAAAAAATTAGATGGTTATAAATTCAGACGGCAACATATCATTGGCAACTTTATTGCCGATTTTGTTTGCCTGCCGAATAGAATAATAATTGAAGTTGATGGGTTAATTCATCAAACACCTGAAAATAAAATTAGTGATGCCGAAAGAACTGAAGAATTGAACAGACTTGGCTTTGATGTAATGCGTTTTACTAATGATGAAATAATTAACGATACTGATAAGGTTTTAAATAAGATTCTCTCCAAATTAACTGAAAAGAATAGCAAAGAATCAGGGTCTAAGAACCCTCCTTTGGAGGGCAGGGAGGCTGGAAAGGTGCTTTACGTTTGGTTCGATGCTCCTATTGGCTATATCAGTGCAACCAAACAATGGGCGCTGGATAATAATAAAGACTGGAAACCCTATTGGTATAACAATGATACCAAACTGGTTCATTTTGTCGGTAAGGATAACATTGTTTTTCATTGTATCATCTTCCCCGTGATGTTGAAACTGCACGGAAATATTTTACCGGATAATGTTCCCAGTAATGAATTCATGAACCTGGAAGGAGATAAGATGAGTACGAGCAGGGGATGGAGTGTTGAAATGGAGGACTATATCAATGATTTTGTGAAAAAAGAAAATGGCGGCGATATGATGGTGGATGCATTGCGGTATTATTTGACCCAGATCGCTCCGGAAACCAAAGACAGTGAATTTACCTGGAAAGGGTTCCAGGATGCTGTGAATAATGAACTGGTGGCCATTTTTGGCAATTTTGTGAACAGGGCCTTTGTGCTGATGCATAAATTATGCAAAGGAAAAGTGCCGCCCCTGCATAATGATATTTTGGATGAACAGGATAAAATACTGTTTGAGGAAATTCAAAATTCAAAATTCAAGATTCAAAACTTAATCGATGGATATAAGTTCAGGGATGCTTTATATGAAGTGATCGACCTTGCAAGAAAAGGAAATAAATACATGCAGGATAAACAACCCTGGATTGTGGCCAAACAAGCCTCCCTGCCCTCCGAAGGAGGGTTCTTGAATACTTCAATTGATGAAGCAGGCACTCAAAATAATAACGCTTCAAAAATCCCCCCTTTGGGGGGTGGGGGGGCTTCTCCTTCGGAGGGCAGGGAGGCTGCTCAAAAAAGTATTGATAATTGTTTACACATTTGTTTGCAACTCACCGCAAATCTTGCGGTATTCATCAACCCGTTCCTGCCATTCGCCGCAAAGAAAATGTGTTACCTGATGAAGGTGGTGGATAAAATGATGGATTGGGAGAATGCCGGTAAGCCAAAACTACTGAGTGTTGGTTATTCTTTAAGATCGCCCGAATTATTGTTCAGGAAAATTGATGATGCGGAGGTAACTGAGCAAGTTGAAAAATTAAAAAGAAAAAAACTGATGATGGAAAATAAAGAAGGGGCTGCAGTACCCAAGGCTGCTGAACAACAAACAACAAACCTGCCTACCGGACAGGCAGGCAATAAACAACAAATTGAATTTGGTGATTTTGCAAAACTTGATCTTAAAGTAGGCACGATCCTCGCTGCAGAAAAAGTGGAGAAAGCTGACAAGTTATTAAAATTGGAAGTAGACCTGGGTGATGAAAAAAGAACCATTGTCAGTGGCATCGCGTTGCATTTTAAACCGGAAGATATTATTGGAAAACAAGTAGTAGTGGTGGTCAATCTTTTACCCCGGAAAATGAAAGGAATTGAAAGCCAGGGAATGATATTAACCGTAGAAGATAAAGCTGGAAATTTAATACTTATTGGCCCCGATAAGATGACCGAAGCAGGCAGTGGCATAAGCTGATAATTCAGTAATTTTCAACGACACTTACTTTGAAATGTAGGAAAAATGCCTCATTTAAATTTAATGGTTAACAGTGGATTGACAATTTATTTTGTGGAATTGTAAAGTTTGGTAGCATTTTTGCCTTAACTAATAAAAATTCCTGTTATGAACAGCAAAAGAATATTTCTCGCCTTCTTTATTTTACTTACCATCCCGGTTTTCGCACAACAAGTGGACATGTCCTTAATACCTTATCGCCAGGGCGATTTATGGGGATATTCCACCCCGGATAAAAGTGTCGTTATTAAACCTGCTTATGCGGAAGCAAACTGGTTTATTAATGGGTATGCAGTGGTAAAAAGGGGCTCCATGTATGGGTACATCAATACCGCAGGAAAACTGGTAATTCCTTTTAAGTTCTATTCGGCCAAACCATTCCGCGTGGGGTATTTTGATAATGAAGGGAAACATACCGAGGGAAATAAAGTAGTGCAGAACAAAGACTCCGTATTATTTGCAGGGGCCGCCCCTAAAGCGGATGGAGTGGAGATTTGTATAGATACGAAGGGACAAAGAATGTCGAAGTGCCCGGCAATCAATGAAAACAGTGTTGCAAATAACAACCAGGTCGTTTCAGTTACAACAGAAAAAACGTATAGCCTTGTCAACAATGCAAATCTGTACGACAAAATATTGGATGATTATAAAATAGAAGGGAATGACCACACTTATTATATAGGTATAAAAAATAACCTCTATGGTGTGATTAATAATGTATTTGAAGTGATATTGCCATTTGAGTTTTCCTCGATAAGGAAATTAGATATCGGGGGAGTGGTGTATTTGCTGAGCGCTAAAAATTCGATGTATGGCCTTTACAGGGGAAACGGTTCCGTATATGTTCCGGCTGATTATAGTTCCATAGTGTATGTAAAGGCCAGGAACGGGAATGATTATTTTATCATTTCAAAGGATGGGAAATCAATGGTAAAAGATATCGATTTCAAAGATGTTATCAATGCAGATTATACTGATATTTCTTATGATAATGAAGCTGGGTTCATACTCACAGGAAATAATAACAGCAAGGGCTATTATTTCCTGGATAATAAAATGATTCATCCCATGTATAGCGATGTGAAAATAGTAGTAGGAGGGAGAATGCTTTTAGTGAAAACGCATTCTGGTAAAATGGGTTATGTGAGTCGTGATGGAACTGAGTATTTCGAAGAGTAGATGAAATCACTACAATATATTGCTGGCTGTCTCAATAAAAAGAGATAGCTTTTTTATTTTGAATTGCCGGATGAATTGCTGTTTTGCATAGTAAATAAGACGCTTTTATTTTCAACATAATTAATAAAGTCTTAATTTCGGTTTGCAAATAGTTGTTTAACTAACTAATTTTCATCATGTCACAAAGAATTATAAAAAAGGTTGCTGTGTTGGGCAGTGGAGTAATGGGTAGCCGGATCGCCTGTCATTTTGCAGGGGTAGGTTTGCAGGTATTGTTGTTAGACATTGTACCTAAGGACCTGCCTGCCGATGCCAGGACTGCTGAGAGAAATAAGATCGTAAACGATGCATTAACAGCAGCCCTTAAATCTAATCCTTCACCGGTGTATACAAAAGATGTGGTAAAGAAGATAAAAACGGGAAACTTCACAGATAATATGAAAGACATTGCTGATTGTGATTGGGTGATCGAAGTGGTGGTGGAAAGACTGGACATTAAACAATCGGTTTTTAATGAAGTGGAGAAATACCGCCGTCCCGGAACACTCATCACTTCCAATACCTCGGGCATTCCCATTCATTTGATGACGGAAGGCCGGAGTGATGATTTTAAAAAACATTTCTGTGGCACACATTTTTTTAACCCGCCAAGATATTTACGGTTACTCGAGATCATTCCAACCCCGCTCACCGATCCCGCTGTTGTTGATTTCCTGATGCACTATGGCGACCTTACCCTGGGTAAAACTACCGTGCTCTGTAAAGACACGCCTGCGTTCATTGCCAACCGGATCGGTGTATTTGGTATGATGGCCATCATGAATGCGATGGAAAAATTACAGTTAAGCGTAGACGAAATTGACACACTGACCGGCCCTGTGATCGGCCGCCCCAAATCGGCCACGTTTCGTACAGCCGATGTAGTTGGAATTGACACCCTGGTGAAAGTAGCCAATGGCGTGCGTGATAATTGCCCCGATGATGAAGCGAAAGAACAGTTTATCATACCTGCATGGCTTAATAAAATGGTGGAAAATAACTGGCTGGGTGATAAAACAGGACAAGGCTTTTTTAAAAAAATGCCCCTCACTTCTAAAGGGGAGAAAGAGATTTACGTTTTAAATCTTTCTACGCTTGAATATGAACCACGTAAGAAACCAAAATTTGCAACTTTGGAAGCGGCTAAACCCATTGAAGATCTAAAGACCAGGATAAAAGCAATGTGTGCCGGAACAGATAAGGCAGGTGAATTCTACCGCCAGTTCCATTACAATCTCTTTTCTTATATCTCTCACCGTATCCCCGAAATAAGTGATGAATTGTATCGCGTTGATGATGCTTTGATGGCGGGCTTTGGCTGGGAGATTGGTGCTTTTGAAAGCTGGGATACACTGGGTGTTGCCAAAACCCTGGAGGCGATGAAAACAGCAGGATATAAAGTGGCAGCATGGGTAAGCGAAATGCTGGCTACCGGTGCCACATCTTTTTATAAAGTGGAAAACGGGAAGCGTTTATGCTATGACGTTACCAGTAAATCCTATAAGGCATTGCCGGGTGGGGAGGCATTTATTGTAATGAAGAATTTTGAAAATGAGACCGTCTGGAAAAATGCGGCCTGCAGGACCTACCATTTGGGCAATGATGTGTTAGGACTGGAATGGTACACTAAAATGGGCAGCATCGGTGGTGAAGTACTGGAAGGTATTCAACGGTCAATTGCACTGGCGGAAGATAAATATAAAGGGCTGGTGATTGCAAATGAGGGCACCAACTTTAGTGCAGGCGCTAACGTTGCGATGATCTTTATGATGGCGATAGAACAGGATTTTGATGAGATTGATATGGCCATAAGGCAGTTTCAAAACACCATGATGAGAGTTCGTTACTCAGGCATTCCCGTGGTGGTTGCACCTCATGGCCTTGCATTGGGTGGTGCCTGTGAAATGAGTTTGCATGCGGATAAAGTTATTCCTGCTGCCGAAACTTACACTGGTTTGGTAGAAGTGGGGATCGGCGTGATCCCGGGCGGTGGCGGCACCAAGGAATTTGTGTTAAGGGCTGCAGATGAAGTGCATGAAGGCGAACCGGAAACCATCACTTTGCAAAATCGTTTTTTAACCATCGCTACTGCAAAAGTTGGCACTTCGGCTTATGAGGCGTATGACCTGGGTATTTATCGAAAAGGAAAAGATAATGTTTGTCTTAATTTGGGACGTCGCATTGCCGAAGCCAAACAGGCTGTTATTGAATTATATGATGATGGGTATGTAATGCCGGTACAACGTGCAGATATAAAAGTTTTGGGCCGTTCAATGCTGGGTGCTATGCATGCAGGCATCAATGGAATGTGGAGAGGTAATTATGCCACGGATCATGATGTAACGGTAGCAAAAAAACTGGCTTATGTGATGTGCGGCGGCGACCTTACAGAACCTACCCTCGTATCAGAACAATATTTGCTTGACCTGGAAAGGGAAGCCTTCCTCAGTTTAACAGGAGAAAAGAAAACGCTGGAAAGAATACAAAGCATATTGAAGAGCGGGAAGCCGTTGAGGAATTAAAACCTGGTCTGACGCCCCGTCTGACCAGGTTTTAATTCCGATGAACAAGATTATTTTATTCGTACCAAAAAATACAGCGGGAATGCAATTTTCTCCAGACAATATTTACCATGTTTATAACCAGGGTAACAATCGGGAAACCTTGTTTCTGAAGGAAGATCATTATAGCCGTTTTCTGAATTTATTTAAAGGATACGTTTTACCGCATTGTGAAGTGTTAGCATGGTGCCTGATGCCCAATCATTTTCATTTTATGATGTATGCGGATGAAAGATCTGCAATACTAAAAAAACAAGGAGGGTTACTTTTGGATCCTGTCACAAATGGATTTCGAAATTTATTAAGTACTTATTCTCATGAGTTTAATAATCAAAATAACCGGAGTGGGGCATTATTCAGACCAAAAACAAAAGCAAAATGTCTAAGCGAAGAATCATTAATTATGAAAACGGGATATTCATTTCTTGATTATTATTCAACGTGTTTTTATTATATTCATGAAAATCCCGTTAAAGCCGGGTTAGTGAAAAGCCCCGGGGAATGGCCGTGGTCGTCGTACAATGATTATTTCGGTAATGAAAATGAAAAATCATTTTGTAATAAGTCCTTAGCTCTGAAATTTAACTTAACCAACTTTGATGAATTTAATGCTGACCTTATCAACTATATAGAATATTAATTTGAACTCATCTTCGTACCTAGACAGATGAGAATATCAGAGTAGGTTTGACATTTCGATATTCCGACCGGGTAAAATCTCTACATTTGCCCTCTAAACGCTCTGCTATGAAAAAAATCATTTTCTTTCTGTCATTAGGTTTCAGTTTATCTTCCATTGCACAAAATAAATTATTGACCATGGAAGACGCCATGGTAAAAAACAGGACCAGCCTTGCTCCCGAAAATTTAAGACAACTGCAATTTGTTTATGGAACCAATGACTATATATATCTTAAAAAACTGAATGACCTGGATATCTGGATGAGGGGAAATTTTACAACCAGGGAAGACACCACTTTCCTTACGCTTGAGCAGCTGAATGAAAAATTAAAATCAGCAGGATACACAGAACAGAAAACAATGCCTGCCATTCAGTTCAGTAAAGGAATAGAATGGATACTGACAGTTAACGGGGCAAAGATTGCATTCAATCCCCTGACCGGCCAGGTAAAAGAAATTATTCCGAAAAGCATTGGTGAAAAAGAGAACGTGGAAGAAAGCGTTGCCGGCTATATTGCTTACCTGGATAATCATAATTTATTTGTAGCGCTGGGAACATCTGATATGAACCAGGTTACCACTGATGGGAGTGCAAATATCGTTTATGCGTCATCGGTACACCGGGATGAATTTGGCATCAGCAAGGGAACATTCTGGAGCAATAACGGAAAACAATTGGCTTTTTACCGGATGGATCAAAGTATGGTGGCTGATTATCCCATCATTGACTGGAGCCAGCGGCCGGCAAAAAGTGAAAACATTAAATACCCGATGGCCGGGGATAAAAGCCATCATGTAACGGTGGGTGTGTATAATGCGGAAACAAAAACACAGGTATATTTAAAAACGGGCGAACCTGCAGAGCAATACCTGACCAATATTGCGTGGAGCCCCGACGATAAATTTATTTATATCGCCGTGCTGAACAGGGGGCAGGATCACATGAAACTAAATCAATATGATGCAGCAACAGGAGATCTTATTAAAACATTATTTGAAGAAATAGACGATAAATATGTGGAACCACTGGTTCCCATGCTGTTTTTAAAAAATAAACCGGAGCAATTCATCTGGCAAAGTAACCGTGATGGCTGGAACCATTTGTATTTATATGATACTGCCGGGAATTTAATTACCCAGTTAACAAAGGGGCAGTGGGAAGTAACAGAAGTAAAAGGATTTGATGAAAAAGGGGATAATTTATTTTACGTGGCCACCGAAGAATCTCCCATAACAAAAAACCTTTACCAGCTTAATTTAAAAAAAGTATCCGCAGGATCAAGTGTAAAATCAAAACGGATCACGGAGGTCTTTCAATTGCATAACACCTTGGTAAATACGGGTGGTTCGTTTGTGCTCGACAATTACAGTAGTCCGGATAACCCAAGAACAATTCAATTGATCGACACAAAAACGGGCAAAACAAAAGTTGTGCTGCAGGCCGCAAACCCGTTAAGCGAATATGCGTTGGGTAAGCTGAATATCTTTACCATAAAAAATGATCACGGGGATGATCTGTATTGTCGTGTATTCAAGCCCGTTAATTTCGACAGTACAAAAAAATATCCTGTTATTGTATATTGGTATGGCGGCCCTCATGCACAAATGATCTTAAATGCATGGAATGGAGGCAGCGGCGATTATTGGTTCCAGTACATGGCAGAAAGAGGATATCTTGTTTTTACTTTAGACCCGAGAGGCAGCGATAATCGCGGTAAAGCATTTGAGCAGGCGATCTTTCGTCATGCGGGTGATCCGCAAATGGAAGACATGATGAACGGAGTTAATTATTTAACCGCACTGCCTTACGTAGATAAAGACAGGATGGGTTTGTTTGGCTGGAGTTATGGGGGTTTCATGACAACAGATTTTGTACTTAACCATCCCGGCATATTTAAGGCAGCAGTAGCCGGTGGCCCGGTAATGAACTGGCAATATTACGAGATCATGTATGGCGAAAGATATATGGATACACCACAGGAAAATCCCGAAGGATATGAATCAACCAACCTCATAAAAAAAGCAGGCAATTTAAAAGATAAGCTATTGCTGATTCATGGCTTGCAGGACCCGGTTGTGGTACAACAAAATTCGGTGGAGTTTGTAAAAGCCTGTGTGGACAATGGGGTACAGGTAGATTATATGATCTATCCCGGGCATGAACACAATGTGCTCGGAAAAGACAGGGCTCACCTTTACCAGAAAGTAACGGATTATTTTATGGAGTACCTGAAATAATAGGCTTCAAGCTGCAAGACACAAGGGGGCAAACCTTAAATTCAGGAAGACCTTCCTATTTAAATAGTTGTTTTGAGTTCGCTTGCTTCTCCCTTGAAGCTTTATTATATTATCCGTTTGCAACACGGATTTTGTAAGATAAAATCACATAACTTCAATTCTTAAATTTTAATTGAAATATGTCAGTTTTCGCTGTTGATAATCTTTCCAAGAACTACGGGAGAATCCAGGCATTAAAAAATGTCAGTTTTTCTGTGCCCTCCGGAACAGTGTTTGGTATCCTTGGCCCCAATGGAAGTGGTAAAACAACTTTATTGGGTATTATGATGGATGTATTGAAAGCAAATGGCGGAACTTATAAGTTATTTGATGAGGCACCGGATGAATCACATCGAAAACAGATCGGCACTTTGTTGGAAACACCGAATTTTTATCACTATTTATCAGCTGTCCGGAATTTAAAAATTGCTGCAGCTATAAAGGGGCGTGGCAAAGATGATATTGACAGGGTGCTTAAGATCGTAAATCTTACAGAACGTAAAGACTCGAAATTCAGTACATACTCTTTAGGAATGAAACAAAGGCTTGCAATTGGCGCTGCATTGTTGGGCGACCCGGAGGTATTGGTGTTTGATGAACCCACGAATGGTTTGGATCCCGTAGGAATTGCCGAAATCAGAGAACTGATCAAAGAGTTGAACCACCAGGGAAAAACGATCATCATGGCAAGCCATTTATTAGATGAAGTAGAAAAGGTTTGTACACATGTGGCGATACTTAAAAGAGGACAACTGATCGCTTCAGGAAATGTAAATGAAATATTGGCCAATGAAGATATTGTGGAGCTCAGTGCTGCTGATCTTTCACAACTGGAAAAAGTGCTCCGGCAGTTAAATGATTTCAGCGAGTTGAAAACGGATGATCATTCCCTTCAGCTTTTTTATCCCATTGGCAAAGCCAATCTCGAAAGTATTAACCGCTATTGTTTTAATAATGGTATAGTACTTTCCCAACTGCAATTAAAAAAGAAAAGCCTGGAAAGCAAGTTCTTCGAATTAACCAACTAAACAATTGCTCCATGATAAAATTATTAAAAATAGAATGGCTCAAACTTAAGAATTACACTACGTTTAAAGTGATCACCATTCTTTTTTTATTGAGTGTATTTGGTATCAATTATATTGGATATTCTATTAACAATAATATTACCGGAAGGGCCAAAATATTTTTAGGCGGATACTTTTCTTTTCCAAACGTTTGGCATACGGTATCCTGGCTGAGTACATTCGCCCTCTTTCTTCCGGGCGTATTAGTGATCTTGCTGGTAACAAATGAATACACGTATAAAACACATCGCCAGAATATCATTGATGGCTGGAGCCGTAACCAGTTTATCAATGTAAAGATCATGATGGTGCTGATACTTTCCCTGGCGGCCACTTTATGGGTTTTTATCAATGCACTTTTGATAGGCTTTGTTTCCGGAGGCCCATTCTCGATTGATAAAATCGAATATGTAGGTTTTTTCTTTATTAATTGTACATCCGTTTTAATGATGGCCCTCTTGATAAGTGTATTGATCAAAAGGGCTGCTCTGGCAATTGCCATCTTTATTGCCTATGTGTATATTCTTGAAAATGTGCTGGGAGGAATAATGAATTATATGTCGATAATGGCCCACGATTCTAAAATCGGATATACTCCCATTGGTGATGTGTTACCCATCAACAGCACGGATGCCTTGCTGCCCTTTCCCTTTTTCAGGGGCATGATCAGCTCTGCCATAAATTCCTTAAATGAATATCTCTTATTGGGGCTTGCCGCTACCTACCTTTTTTTGTATGTATATTTTTCTAAAAGAAGATTTTCGCGGTCCGACTTATAATTCCTGCTTCATTTGGCTTTACACAGTTGTTGCAATGCATCTTCAATAGATGGGTGTAAAAAAATAAAACCAGTTTCCTGTATTTTTTCACAACTCACACAGGTACTTTTCAGTACTTCAATACTTCGTTGTCCAAGCAGGAGCTTTAAGATAAATGGAGGTATATGGACTGGTATAAAAAATTTTCGGCTGATGATCTTTGCTAAACAAAGTATCAGTGTTTTGTTTGACACCGGTATGGGCGCCACTGCATTATAGGTTCCGCTGATATTTTCATTTTCAATTGCATCAATAAACATACGGCAAAGGTCATCCATATCTATCCAGCTTACTATTTGTTTGCCGCTGCCCAAAATAGCGGCTATCCCAAAGCGTAATGGTTTTTTAAATTCGGCTAAAGCACCGCCATCATTGCTCAGCACAATACCGGTTCTTAGTTTTACCAATCGTTTGTTCATCAGCGTAACGGGTTCAATGCTTTCTTCCCATAACCTGCAGGTTTCGCCTAAAAAACTTTTTGAAGCCGGATCAGTCTCAATAAAACCGGCTTGTGTGGATGGATGTATCTTATCGGATCCATACCAACCAATGGCACTTGCACTTATTACAGACCTTACCCGATTTGAATGCTCTTTTAATGTGACAACCAGCAACTCACTGCTTTTAACACGGCTGTCGATGATCTCTTTTTTATAAGCGGAAGTCCACTTTTTATCCACAACTCCTGCCCCGGCCAAATGAATAATATGATCTGCAGCTTGCACAGCAGCTACATCAATGGATTGTTTATTTACATCCCATACAGCAAAGCTGGTATTATATTTTGCCTGTTTTTCCGGGATCCGCCTGGTGAGGATGATCACGTGATATCCCTTTTGAACAAGGGCATCGGTCAGCGAACTGCCTACCAATCCCGTACCGCCTGTAATTAAAATGGTTTGCATAATATAAAAATGCTGAAACTATTGTGTAAAAACAAAATTCCCGACATCTTGTTCACTGTAAATTACAGTCATTGCTTTTTATATCGTAAATTTAATGTAAAGTTTCACTTCCATGAATCGCACCATTGCTATCATACTGCTATTGTTGTTTGTAACGCCTTGTACTGTTTTATCACAACAAATAACCTTTTCGGATTATGAAAGGGATGATAGCCGCGAAATCAGTTTTGAGATCATTGGTAAGATGAATGGCAATTTCCTGGTGTATAAGAATATCCGCGGGAAACACAGGATCTGCATTTATGCGAATGATATGAAAATAAAAGAGAACATCGAGCTTGATTTTTTTCCTGAAAATACACTCAATGTTGATTTTATAACCTACCCTGGTTTCTTTTACATGATCTACCAGTACCACAAAAAAAATATTGTGCATTGTATGGGCGTAAAAATGGATGGCGATGCAAAAAAAATTGCAGAGCCCATTGAACTGGATACCACCCGAATACCTTTTTTCGAGGATAACAAGATATACAGCACCATCATCAGCGAGGATAAGAAGAAAATAATGGTGTTTAAAATTCAAAAGAAAAATGAAACTTTTAATATTGTTACCCTTCTGTTCGATGAACAATTACAGCTAATCAACAAAACCAGGCAGGTATTACCTTTTGATGAACGCAGGGACAGCTACAAGGAATTTTCACTGGATAATGACGGGAATTTTATTTTTACATTGGATAAAACACCCGCAAACAGGGAGTACAGCAATGCATTGAACCTGGTAACCAAAGCCCCCCTTCAGGATAAATTCGACTTTCATCCAATTGAGCTGGATAAAAAGTATATTAACGATGCGAAGCTTAAAATTGATAACCTGAATAAGCGGTACCTCATCAATTCATTTTATTATAAAAAGAACGATGGAAACGTGGAGGGATTATTCAGTTATAGCTGGGATAAAATGAACGGGCGGCAATACCTGTCCAACTTCACAGCGTTTGATGACTCCCTGAGGGCTGAGGCCAGGAGAGACGGATCACTACGCTCGGCCTTTGATGATTTTTTTATCCGGCAGGTGATCGTAAAAAAAGATGGTGGCTTTTTATTGACCGCAGAAGATTTTGCTCAGAGCCCGAATAATATTAGTAATACCATCAACCGTTGGAATTATTTGACCAATCCCTATTCACTTTCCCCCAATTCTTATTTTTACTACAATCCATATAATGGATATTACAGGCCATTCAGCAATTCCAGCAGCCAGAGTACAAGATATTTTCTTGAAAACATCTTCGTGGTAAGCATTGATAAGAATGGGAACCGGGAATGGGATAAGATCATTCATAAAAGCCAGCATGATGATGACAATGAGAATTATCTCTCCTACACCACAGTAAATTCAGGAGGGGAGATCCATTTTTTATTCAATACAGATAATAAAAACCAGATCATATCCGACCAAAGTATTACCCCCGACGGAACGGTAAAAAGAAACCCTACTTTAAGAAGCCAGGAAAAAGGTTATGAGTTTATGACAAAATTGAGCAAGCAGGTTGGGGCAAGGCAGATATTGGTTCCCTGTTCATACCGGGGCTATATTTGTTTTGCCAAAGTGGATTTTTAAAAACAGGATTCGCGGAATGCCTTGTAAAAAATATTTTCTATAATCTCTTATTATTCGTCAACTTCGCAATGGTAATTTATAATTCATAATTTATAATTCACAATTGCATTGACCGGCACATTCAAAGCCAATAACCCTTACAATACATTCCTGCTTTTTGTGTACGGGCTTTTATTAAAGCTGCCGATGTTCCTGCAGCCAAAAGTTCCCCAGCCTCAGCAGATCGATGGTTTTTTATATAAAGCGTTATTAAAATGGCTTCAGCCATTTGGCAACAGTGTACCGGTTACCTATGGCATAATTGCTTACGTGCTCCTGTATACGCAGGCTATCAGTTTCAATAAGCTGGTAAATGACCAGCGGTTGATGCAGCGGCCCAATTACCTTACAGGCATGAGTTACCTGCTGGTAACCTCTTTGTTTATCGAATGGAATACCTTATCAGCGCCGCTTATCATCAATACCTTTTTAATATGGGTATGGGCAAAAATGAGTGGGTTGTATAATAGTCCCAACCCCAAAACAACCTTATTTAATATCGGTATTGCCATCGGGTTTTCCACTTTTTTTTATTTTCCTTCCCTGGCATTTGCTGCATTGATCATTTTCGGATTAGCGCTAACCCGTCCCTTTAAGCTGGCAGAATGGTTGATTGCCTTGCTCGGGATCATTACACCTTATTATTTTTTATTGGCCTGGGTATTTTTAACAGATAAATGGAAGGGTTACAAATTTCCCGGGTTTGCATTAACCACACCCCAATTCAATCAAACAAACTGGGCCTATGCAGCCATTATTATTGTACTGTTCACATCTGTTATCGGCCTTTTTTTTATTCAACAAAATTTCAGGAGGCAGTTGATCCAGGCACGTAAAAGCTGGAACCTCGTTTTTTTATATTTGATCGTAGCGGTATTTGTTCCCTATGTGAATGCCACCCACACTTTTGAATATTGGATATTGTGTGCAGTACCCTTGTCTGCAATTTTAGGCGCAGCTTTTCTTTATCCGGAAAAAAAATGGTTTCCACTTATTTTGCATTGGTTGATTGTTTTTTTTATTGTTGTTATCAGCTACTTCGTGTAACAACCCCCGATAATAATCGGGCGACGGTCATTTATGAGAAGAAAAATATGTATCATTCAGGTTATTGAAAGAGATGTTAACAAAAACCGCTGTGGGGGTTTGCAACCGCCGACAGGGTATCTTACCTTTGCAGTACATTAATTTTTAATTATTGATCCATGAAATTTGGCGTAGTAGTTTTCCCCGGCAGCAATTGCGACAGGGATATGATCGAAGCATTGCAAAATGATCTGGGGCAGGAGGTGATCCCACTCTGGCATAAAGATAAAGACATCAGTATGTTCAGTACCGGTGATTGCATTGTTTTACCCGGTGGCTTCAGTTATGGAGATTATCTCCGTTGTGGTGCCATTGCAAGGTTTAGCCCGATGATGCAGCGTGTAATTGATTTTGCGGGGAATGGAGGTAAAGTTTTAGGCATTTGCAACGGCTTCCAGATCTTATGTGAAAGCGGTCTATTACCCGGCGTTTTATTGCGCAACAGCCATCAGCAATTTGTTTGCAAAAATATTTTTATGAAGGAAGCCGCTTCAGAAGGAAGTACCCCTTTAAAAATTCCGGTGGCACATGGAGAAGGAAGATATTTTGCAAATGCACAAACATTGGAAGAACTGGAAATGCACCGCCAGGTGATCTACCGGTATTGTGATGAAAAAGGGAGTGTTACAACTTCAGGTAATCCTAACGGTGCCATTCATAATATAGCCGGTATTTGCAATAAGCAAAGGAATGTGTTTGGCATGATGCCACATCCCGAAAGAGCTTGTAGCAGCGCTTTGGGAAATGAAGACGGAAAGTATGTGTTCAATCATTTATTTGGTATAAATTAAAGTTAAATGCAATAAACTGCCCGGTAGCCTGCACCTGGTCGGGTATAATTCCGTAATTTTAAGTTTGAAATGAATGAATATGAAAAAGATAATGCTTGGATCTTTGTTAATGATGATTGCGGGTAATACCCATGCCCAAATGCTGAATCCTGTCCTATGGTCATTTACGTCAAAAAAAATTGCAGATAAAACATACGAAGTGCATTTGCTTGCCAGTATTCAAAGCGGCTGGCATTTATATTCCCAAACACAGCCTGCTGATGCGATCAATATTCCCACAGAAATAATATTTAATAAAAACCCTTTGTTGACGATTGATGGCAAAACAAAAGAAACCGGTAAAATGGAAGTATTCAGGGATAAAAAACTGGGAATTTCCGCTAACCAATACAAAGACCAGGTTGAGTTTGTGCAAATAATAAAATTAAAATTGAATGCAAAGACGAATGTTGTGGGAAGTGTGGAATTTCAAACCTGTGATGATAAGAAATGCCTGCCGCCCAAAAAACTGGATTTTTCCATTGCATTAAAATAAATTACCAATACGAAAGTTTTTAACGGGTTCCTTTTCCAGAACTCGTTTTTTTGTAAATGAAGGCCATGCAACGCATCCATTTAATTACTGCTGTTTTTTTTCTTCTCCTGTTACCCGCATCAGGTTTTTCCCAGGAAATTTCCGCAATACCAGTATACCAGTGGAAAGTAAATTCCCAAAAAATCGCAGGTGGTAAATTCGAGATCATTTTTTCAACTCCCGGCTCGCCCGGTTCTCAATTGTATGCACCCTCGCAGGATCTTGACGGGACGCCATCGGTAGGGTTAGATTTTTCGGATTCATCTGCTGTAGTGGAAAGTTTTACCTCATCCGGAAAAACGGTCAGCATCAACCCGCCCGTTTTCAGTAATAAAACATTTTTCGTTTCGGAAGAGAATGTGGAATGGAGGGCGGTCATTCATTTTAAAAACACCGTTCCGGCAATCTTACTGGGCAAATTGTCGGTCTTTTTTAATAAGGGGGAAGATTTTTTACCGGATCTGCCCTTTACTTTTAATGTGGCGCTTGAAGGCGGCATGGCATCGGGCAGCAGGATAAAAATAAATTCAATTGATATAAAAAAACCGGTGAATAACTGCGGCGATGAGGGTACTCAAAACAAAAGCATCCTCTCCATTTTTTTATTGGGACTGCTGGGAGGATTGATCGCCCTGATCACGCCATGCGTATTTCCTATGATTCCTGTCACCGTTACATTCTTCACGCAAAAATCAAAGAACAGAAAAAGGGGAATATTCAATGCTGTTTTGTATGGGGTCTTTATTTTTTTAATTTATGTGGCCATCACTATACCTTTTCATATTGCCAGCAAGACCATCAGCCCGGAAATATTTAATAATATTTCCACTAATGTGTGGCTTAACTTAATATTCTTTGCTGTTTTTGTTTCGTTTGCTCTTTCTTTTTTTGGCTTATATGAAATTGGCCTGCCGCCAGCTTTGGCCAATAAGGCACATTCAAAATCGGACCACGGAAATATATTTGGAATATTTTTTATGGCAGGTACATTAGCCCTGGTTTCTTTTTCCTGCACCGGCCCAATCCTGGGAACGCTATTAGCCAATGTGGCCAACGAAGGCCCCTGGCCATTAACAGCCGGAGCTGCAGGCTTTGGTTTAGCACTGGGCCTGCCATTTGCATTGTTTGCGATGTTTCCGAATTGGCTACAGTCATTGCCTAAATCGGGGGGCTGGATGATAGCTGTGAAAGTGGTATTGGGTTTTATTGAACTGGGATTAGCGGTAAAGTTTTTGGCTAATGCCGATAATGTGGAACAATGGGGCATTATAAAAAGAGAGATCTTTATTGGCACATGGATCATCATCTCGGCAGCAATTGTTTTTTACCTGCTCGGCTGGCTGAAGATCGGGTATAGTCCGTTGTCAAAAAGATTTTCTTTTATACGTATCGGGTTCATTTTATTATTTACAGCATTTACTTTGTATTTAATTCCCGGCCTTACCAATACAAAATGGGCCAACCTCCGGTTATTGAGCGGTTTCCCGCCACCGTTATCTTACAGCACATATAAACATCATGTGTTGCTTACCCAGGGAATTCAGCCCATGCATAATGATTATGAAAAAGCATTGGCAAAGGCGAAGGCTGAAAATAAACCTTTATTGATCGACTTTACGGGCTGGGCTTGTGTAAACTGCAGGCGTATGGAAGAATTGGTTTGGACCAATGCAGAAGTGGATAGCCTGATGAGAAAAGAATTTGTTGTGGTATCGCTTTATGTGGATGAAAAAACAAAACTGCCTGCTGTTGAACAATCTATTTATACAACTGTTTCCGGAACAGCTAAGTCGATTGTAAGTGTGGGGGATAAATGGTCAACTTTTCAAACTGAAAATTTTGGGGCCACTTCCCAACCGCAGTACGTCATAATCAGCCCTGATGAAAAAGCCCTCACTAAAACCAAGTTTTATACTCCCGATCCAACAGCGTTTGCCGACTGGCTGATATGCGGGCTGAAGGCTATGCAAAACAATAATAAATAAAAAACCCCCGCGTGGAGGGTTTTTTAACTTTTTTTGGGGGGGACAAAATCCTATAATGCGATCTGTTTTTCAGTCATCATCTTACGAAGGTTGATCAAACCATAACGCATACGGCCCAGCGCTGTATTGATGCTGCACTTGGTGAGGTCAGCAATTTCTTTAAAACTCAGGTCGGCATAATGGCGTAAAATGATCACTTCCCGCTGGTCATCAGGGAGCATATCCACCATTTTTCTTACCCTGTCGTGGCTTTGGCCCGACATGATCTTCTGATCTGCACCGGGCTCAGAAAAATTAAGTACTTCAAAAATGTCACGGTCGTCGCTGGTTTTAATAGTCGGACTACGTTTTACTTTCCTGAAGTGGTCAACACACATGTTGTGGGCAATACGCATGGCCCATGGTAAAAATTTCCCCTCATCGGTGTAACGGCCGCCTTTCAGCGTGTCAATAACACGGATAAATACGTCCTGGAAAATGTCTTCAGCCAGGTACTTGTCTTTAACAAGCAGGTAAATAGAGGTGTAAATTTTGTCCTTGTAACGCATAATAACGGTTGCAAGGGCGTCGGCATCTCCTTCCATATACAAATGGATAAGCTGCTGGTCGGTCAGGGTGTTAAGGCATTTCATAAACTTCTACAGTTTTTGGTTTAGGATTTAGAGACATAACCAATAAGTGGGAAAATTTGACGTAGAAGTCTGGGTGATAGGCATCGACGGTTTTTCACTTTTACTGGATATTGGAAGGTGAAATTAACGATATTTTTTAAACCACCAAATTTTTTTTAACTTTTTTTTTGGAATGCTAAAATAAGTGAACTGTTACTGCGTTGCAAATTCCCGGGCCCATTTTAAGAAGATTTTCACAATTTTAGGCTCCACCCGCACAAGATTGTACTTTTACCAAAAGGGGGAATGACAATAAAAACGAATTCAGAAAGGATCACTGACAAGCAGGAAACCATGGCAAATGGCATCCTCATTAAAGGAGCAAGGGTACATAATTTAAAGAATGTAACTGTTACCATACCGCGTAATAAGCTGATAGTTGTTACCGGTGTATCGGGTTCCGGTAAATCATCCCTTACCATTGATACCCTGTTTGCCGAAGGACAACGCCGGTATGCCGAAAGCCTCAGCGCTTATGCCAGGCAGTTTATGCAGCGCATGAATAAACCAGATGTGGATTATATAAAAGGGCTATGCCCCGCCATTGCGATCGAGCAAAAAGTAATAACCCGCACGCCAAGAAGCACGGTGGGGAGTATGACGGAAATTTATGATTACCTGCGTTTATTATTTGCCCGGGCAGGTAAAACCATTTCACCTATCAGTGGTAAGGAAGTGAAGAAAGATGATGTGGAAGATGTGCTTAAAGCTATTGAAGCATTACAGGAAGGCGATAAGGTATTGATGCTGGTGCCATTTAAAAAGCAGCAAAACAGGGACCTGCGGGAAGAATTGAATATCCTTTTACAAAAGGGTTTTAGCAGGCTTTACGATGGGAAAGAAATTCTGAGAATTGAGGAGCTTCTTGAAGCTAAGAAATTATTAACCGTGCCTGCCGGCCGGCAGGTTATTAATTCTCAATTATCAATTCTTATAGACAGGCTCCTGGTAAAAACATTTGATGAAGATGAAAAACACCGGATCGCCGATTCGGCCAATACTGCTTTTTATGAGGGAGAAGGTGAATTACTACTGGAGATCAATGGAAAAAAAATACTTCAGTTCAGTAATAAATTTGAAGCAGATGGGATAAGGTTTGAAGAACCCGTACCCAATTTGTTTTCTTTTAATAACCCCTATGGCGCATGCCCTGCCTGCGAAGGCTTTTCCCAGATATTGGGTATCGACCCCGACCTCATCATTCCCGACAAACAGTTAAGCGTATACGAAGGAGCAGTGGCACCATGGAAAGGAGAGAAGCTTGGCCGGTGGAAAGAACAGTTCATTAAAGCAGCCAATAAGTTCAACTTCCCCATTCATAAACCCATCATTGATCTCACCGATAAGCAATTAAATATTTTATGGGAGGGCAATGAACACGCCCATGGCATCAATGATTTTTTTAAAGAGGTAGAACAGAATTTGTACAAAGTGCAGTACCGGGTGCTGCTGAGCAGGTACAGGGAAAGAACATTATGTACCACCTGTAAGGGTTATCGCCTGCGCAAGGAAGCCTTGTATGTTAAGGTGGCCGGGAAACATATTGGTGAATTGTGCGAAATGCCTGTCGTCGCGTTGCAGGCATGGTTTCAAAAATTAAAATTGAGCGCTTATGAAAAACAAGTGGCCAAAAGAATTTTAACAGAGATAGCGCATCGCTTGAAAACCTTAATGGATGTGGGCCTGGGATATCTCACCTTAAACCGTCTTGCCAATTCATTAAGCGGTGGTGAAAGCCAGCGCATACAGTTGACCAGGAGCCTGGGCAGTAATCTCACCAATTCTTTATACATTTTGGATGAACCCTCCATTGGCTTGCATAGCCGTGATACGGAAAGATTGATCGTGGTATTAAAAGAATTGAGGGACCTCGATAATACGGTAGTGGTGGTGGAACATGATGAAATGATGATGCGGGAAGCCGATCATATCATTGATATGGGCCCGCTGGCAAGTCATTTGGGCGGGGAGGTGGTGGCTGCCGGAAATTATGACGAGATCATTAATAACCCGGAGAGCCTCACCGGAAAATATTTATCGGGGCAGATGAAAATTGAAGCGCCTGCGATCATCCGCAAGTGGAACCGTTCCATAACAGTGGAAGGAGCCAGGCAAAATAATTTAAAAAATATCACTGTAAAATTTCCATTGAATACTTTGTGCGTGGTAAGCGGGGTTAGTGGCAGCGGTAAAACAACATTGGTAAAACAAATACTATATCCTGCGCTCCAAAAGCTGAAAGGAGAATTTATGGAGAAGGCAGGTCTGCACAGGGCAATCACCGGTGATGTGGATCATATTACCCAGGTTGAAATGATTGACCAGAACCCTATCGGAAAATCTTCAAGAAGTAACCCCGTTACTTACATAAAAGCTTACGACGAGATAAGAGACCTTTATAGTAAACAACCGCTCAGCAAAATGCGGGGATTTCAACCCAAGCATTTTTCTTTTAATGTGGATGGGGGAAGGTGCGATGCCTGTAAGGGTGAAGGGGAGCAGGTAGTGGAAATGCAGTTTTTAGCAGATGTGCACCTGACCTGTGATGTGTGCGGGGGAAAACGGTTCAAGGAAGAAGTGCTTGAAGTAAAATATAAAGACAAGAGTATCTATGATGTACTGGACATGAGCGTGGATGATGCGATCTATTTTTTTTCGGATGAAGACAGCGTTGCCAAAAAAATACAGCCCCTGAGTAATGTGGGATTGGGATACGTGAAACTGGGACAATCTTCGGATACACTTTCGGGTGGTGAGGCCCAGCGGGTAAAACTTGCTTCGTTCCTGGGAAAGGGCAGATCACAGGGCAGCATCTTGTTTATTTTTGATGAGCCTACCACCGGGCTTCATTTTCATGATATAAAAAAATTACTGGCCTCTTTCAATGCACTGATCGAACAGGGACATTCCATCATTGTTATTGAACACAATACCGATGTGATCAAATCAGCAGATTGGGTAATCGACCTTGGCCCCGAAGCAGGCGATGGGGGTGGTAATCTTGTATTTGAGGGTAAGCCTGCAGACCTGAAAAAATGCAAGGCAAGCTATACAGGAAAATATCTATAACTGCCTGACTGTCTCCTAATTACTCAATGCCAGGAATCATTTTAAATATTCATCCACTTCCTTTGGAATGAGCTTACCATGAACTGGCTAAAATACCCTACTGGCAGGGTTTAGCATATACCTTGCATATACCTGACATATACCTGACATATACCTGCAGGCAGTTATCACCACATCAAAACCACATCATTACCACATTAAACCACATTTTTTGTGGTTTAATGTGATATTGACATGATATTATTATGGTGTTGACACGAGTCAAGTATACGTTAGGTATATGTTAGGTATATGTTTGATATATGCCAGACCATGGCAGGGGGTGAATGAAACACTAATTAAGGGGGGTTGGAGGAGGCTTATAAGCGGAGTTTTTACAGGTGGGTGGGGGTGCAGCAATTAAAAATTAAGGCAACTATATCAGTTGGGATAAATAGATGCTAAAGTTTTTGATATATAATTTCTTTTTTGAAAACTTGCGCCCATTGATTTATTAAAAAAACGGATAGCTGTATGCGCTCTTAGGAAAGGTTTTACCTTTTCTATTCGTTTGATTTGAAACCTGTTCATTTCTTATTAATTCGCCACCCGCTAATGTGAATAATCCTCCTATATATGCTGCTGAATCCTTTATTCGTACAGTAATACAAAATACACCGTTCCAATATCTTGGGAAAGCCTTTGATTCGGTTTTAACTGTTAGTAGGTCATTATCTTTTTTCTCTATAGTCCATCCTGAATCTAAAAGAGCGTTACATACTTGCATAAAAGTAACCCCCTTTACTACAATTGTATTTGCATCAGGCAATATATTTTGAGCCTTAATATTAAACGGTATAAAGCAAACTAAAGCAATCAATATTCTCATAGTTAACTTATAAGAGTTACAAGATATAAAAAAGGCCGCTAAATGCAGCCTTAAATATCAACAGTTCTGTATTCTATTACAGCTATATTGCCTAAATGAAAAGCATAATTATGGGCACGGAAATCACGACAAAACGAAGATGTCAAGTAAATACCAAAAAGTATTAAAAAAGAGCAGTTAAGCCCTTTTCAATTAAGTCGTTTGCGGCAACAGGGAATAATAGCATCATTGTATGTGCCGTGAATCTCGTAATTTTTTGCTGTCATTAGGTGAATTGTTAGGGGGATTCCCCTTAATGAAAGTACAAAAAATAACTAACTTTACTCCAAAGGCAAAAGCAGTTAAAAAGAAGACAACAAAAAAGCGGGCATCTACCTACGAGCCTAAAGTTAAGTTTAGCGGCACGTTTGAGGATCTGATAGCTATATCTGTAACGGGGGCAGGAGCTAAAAATAAGGTTGCTAAAAAGAAATAGTCTTATGGAATTTATACCTGTCTGAATACTTTTAATATATGAACGAAAGACAATTAGCCAAATTCGACATTGATGTTTTTATCATGAGCAATATTAACAAAAATGCTGCTGAAATTTATATAGAGTGCTTAAAAGAGGATAAACGAGTAAAAGCATTTCCAATTAAAAATAAAACCCCTCTTGAAAGGTATGAAAGCGGAATCATTCTAAAGTATGGAAGATTCTTAGATAGAGTTGCTAATGCTTTTGGAGGCTTTAATAATTCATTTGATTTAAATGATATAAAGGGCTGTTTCAATATATTAAAAGAGGGCAAATAAAATTGTGAGTAATTTTACATTAGAAGAATGCAATAAGCTGCGTAATCAAAGTATTGATAATGCAAAAGCAACGGGATTAAAACTAACCGCATTTATTATAGGCACTCAATGCTGTGCAGAATGTGACAAAATAAATGAAAAGAGGATTCAAATGGAAGAGTTATTAAAAGCCCCCATTTTACCATATTCTAAGTGTACACGGAAGCCTTTTTGTATCTGTTGTTATGGATTTGAGCCTATGAGAGATGAAAAAGGAGTATTAATTGAAAAAAAATATTAGAACTCTTTTGTCCCAACTGGTATATAGTTGCCTTAATTATCAATTATTACCAGGTATTCCTTAAAAAGTGTCTGACGGTTTTAAACCGTCTTGACACTTATCTCAGCCTGTCACTATTTTTTACCAGTTTTGAATCCTTATGGATTCCTCTTGCAGCCAGGAAAAAGGCAATCACAATAATACTGTGTAAAATGGCCGTTAAGGAATAAGTGCCATGTACAAATGTTTTCACTTCACGGTAATATAAAAAGATCAACAGGGCCTCCAGGAAAATTCCCAGCACACAAAGCCGCAGCTGCAGCCCTCTTTTTTTGAAAAGAAAGATCGTAAATAATGCAAGGCATCCTACCACTACGGTGGTCAGCATCAATAACAAATTCTCAGTGGCTGTTAATTCATATGGAGATAAGCCCTTTGCATTGGTGCCGCTGTAATAGGAAAATTTGAATGTAGAAAAAGCACAGGCTGATGCCAGCAATAACCAGACTGATTGTATGCGTTGTATCATGGTGCAGCTATTTCTACAAAATTAACCTTTTAGTTATAATAAAAAAGCTATCCCCAATTGCAGGATAGCATTTATAAATCCGTTTTAATGAACAACCTTTCAGGACCTGAGCGCTAAAACTTATTCTGTTAGTACAGACCGGCTGCTTAAAATTATTAATAATTAAACAGCGTTGGATACTAGTCCGGGGGGAAAGATACCATTAACGGGGCAGAAATAATTCCAGGTTTTGATGAAACCTCCCCATCATAACAGGCATTACTGAGTCCTGGATCCCTGAATTTTACTTCTGTTTACCGGAGCGGGTTTGAAAAAAAGGGGAGATATCTCAACCCAACTCAGGATATAATGGAAATTGCTGCATACATGTTTTTACTTCTTCTTTTACAGCCCCGATCAATGTTTCGCTGTCCAGGTTCATTAACACTTTATCGATCAGGTCAACCACCATGCCCATATGTTCTTCCTTCATTCCACGCGTGGTAATTGCGGGTACCCCTACCCGTATGCCACTGGTTACAAAGGGGCTCTTGTCATCAAAAGGGACAGCATTTTTATTTAAAGTGATATGTGCTTTATCCAGTGTTTCCTGTGCTTTTTTTCCTGTGATATTCTTATTTCTCAGGTCGATCAGCATTAAATGATTATCCGTACCACCGGAAATGACCTGGTAATCTTTTGCCGTAAACGCATGGGCCATAGCCTGGGCATTGGAAATGATCTGTTTTGCATATACCGTAAATTCATCGGTCAGCAATTCGCCGAAGGCAACGGCTTTTGCAGCGATCACGTGTTCAAGCGGACCGCCCTGCGTACCCGGAAAAACCGCCATGTCCAATACATTGCTCATCATCCGGGCAGTCCCTTTCATATCTTTTAACCCAAATGGATTTTCAAAATCTTTTTTCATCAAAATAATTCCGCCTCTTGGCCCGCGTAATGTTTTGTGAGTGGTGCTGGTAACAAAATGACAATGTTCAAATGGTGAACTCAACAATCCTTTTGCGATCAACCCCGCCGGGTGTGCCATGTCGCACATCACCATGGCACCCACTTCATCCGCAGCCTTTCTGATTCTTGGGTAATCAATATCACGACTGTATGCACTGGCACCGCAGATGATCAATTTCGGTTTTTCTTTTCTTGCTTTTTCTTCCAGTGATTCATAATCGATCAGGCCGGTCTCTTTTTTAACAGCATAGAAATGCGGCTGGTATAATTTACCCGAAAAATTAACCGGTGAACCATGCGTGAGATGTCCGCCCATGCTAAGGTCCAGCCCCAGTATCTTATCACCCGGTTGCAGGATGGCCAGCATTAAAGCCGCATTGGCCTGGGCGCCACTATGCGGTTGCACATTAGCGTAATCACAATTAAAAACCTGTTTTATCCTGTCGATGGCCAATTGTTCTACCTGGTCAACAATCTCACATCCCCCATAATATCTTCTGCCCGGGTAACCTTCTGCATATTTATTGGTTAAGGAAGTGCCCATGGCCTGCATTACCTGGAGACTGGTAAAATTTTCTGATGCGATCAATTCAATGCCCTGGCGCTGGCGTTCCAGTTCTTTATTGATCAGTTCAAAAACCAAAGTATCTTTTTGCATAAGTGAATGTTGGAACCGCAAATATAAGCAGCACGGATTACTTTCCTCATGTATGATACAAGCTGATGTGTATATAAATTATGCAATTACTCAAAATTTACTACTTTCACAGCCCGTTTCAAGACAGAGAAGAACATTATTGTAAACTAAATGCGCTGCCCAAGGCAGATGGGGGTTTCACAATGAAGGCAATCATTCCAGTAGCAGGCGCCGGCACAAAGCTTCGTCCACATACATATACTCAGCCCAAAGCATTGATCCCGCTTGCAGGAAAAACAATTTTAAGTATCATTGTTGATCAGCTGAACGAGGCCGGCATAAAAGACTTTATTTTTATTATCGGGTATCTCGGAGAAAAGATCAAGGACTACGTAACAGCAAAATACCCTCACCTGAACTGTCATTTCATTCATCAAAATGAACGTTATGGAACGGGCCATGCCATTGACCTTACCAGGGAAATTGTGGGAACTGATGAAGTATTGATCGTGTTGGGAGATACAATCGCCGACTATGATGTAAGAGAAGTAATGCATTCACCGCATTCCATGCTGGGTGTAAAAAAAGTAGATGACCCCAGGAATTTTGGCGTGGCCGAAATCGAAGACGATGGATTTATCAGCCGTGTGGTGGAAAAGCCTTCCATTCCAAAAAGTAATATGGCTCTTGTGGGAGTGTATAAGATCAAAGAGACCGGTTTTTTATTTTCCTGCCTTGAAAAAATAATACTTACAGAAACCAAAAGTTACGATGAATTCAATTTGACCGATGCCTTGGAATGTATGATACAGAGTGGCGCTAAATTTCAATCCTTTAAAGTTCAGAACTGGTTTGATTGTGGCAAAAAGGATACTTTGCTGGAATCCAATGCGACCCTGCTTAAAAAATTCGGCGGAAACATCTCCGAAAAACACTCTTTCGAGAATACCATTATCATTCCCCCGGTAAGTATCGCCGAGGGTTGTGATATTAAAAATTCAGTCATCGGCCCCAATGTGGCCATCGGCGAGTTCTCCACGGTGAACCATGCCATCATTAAGGATTCCATCATCGGCGCTTACTCCAAACTCCAGGAAATTGTATTAAACAATTCACTGATCGGCAGTGATGCAGAAGTAAAAGGGGTAAACCGCAGTTTGAATATTGGCGATAATACCGCGATCGACCTGAGTGGTGGTAGCAAGGGGTGAGTTATAAATTTTAAATTTTGAATTTTAAATGTAAAAGTTGAAGAACCCAATACTTTAAAGATTTGCCAGGTAGAAAAGCAGCTTACCTTTTACATTTACCATTTAATATTTTACATTTAATATTCTCCTGTCTCCTCACCCATTCCGTTTTCTGTAGCCCATTTTCCTTTTTTTTTGAGAAAAGTCTGCCTTTTATGAAATAATATCATTTACTTTGCGTTTCAAAGTACTTTCTATTTGTTTACATTTTTTAACGATATTTGAAAAAAGAAAATTTGCTGGTTATGGAAAACAGGGTCACCAGGCTTTTTAACATTGATTACCCGATCATTCAGGCGGGTATGATATGGGCCAGTGGCTGGAGGTTAGCCAGTGCGGTGAGCAATGCGGGCGGATTGGGATTGATTGGCAGCGGCAGTATGTACACGGAAGTATTGAGGGAACATATTCAGAAATGTAAAGCGGCTACAGGGAGACCTTTTGGAGTGAACGTACCGTTGATGTACCCCGATATTGATAAACATATCCAGGTAATCATTGAGGAGAAGGTTCCCATTGTTTTTACTTCGGCGGGAAATCCAAAAACGTGGACGGCTCATTTGAAACAACATAATATAAAAGTAGTCCACGTGGTAAGCAGCAGTAAATTTGCAGTAAAGGCACAGGAAGCAGGTTGCGATGCTATAGTGGCAGAAGGGTTTGAAGCCGGTGGCCATAACGGGAAAGAAGAAACGACGACAATGGTTTTGATTCCTGCTGTTTGTGGAGCAGTTGACATTCCCGTCATTGCTGCCGGTGGTATTGCCACAGGAAGACAGATGTTGGCAGCGATGGTATTGGGCGCAGAAGGGGTACAGTTGGGCAGTCGGTTTGTAGCCAGCACGGAAGCCTCGTCACACGATAAGTTCAAAGACCTTGTCATTTCAGCAAAGGAAGGAGATACCTTGTTATCTTTAAAACAACTGACACCTGTTCGTATGATGAAAAATAAATTCTTTGCAGCAGTGCAGCAGGCAGAACAACAGGGAGCAAGCGCGGAGCAATTAAAAAACTTACTGGGAAAAAGCAGGGCAAAAAAAGGAATGTTTGAAGGAGATCTGGAAGAAGGAGAACTGGAGATAGGACAGGCAAGCGCCTTAATAAAAAATATTCAGCCTGCCGCAGCAATTATCAAAGAGATATGGAATGAGTTTGAAACAGTATTACAACAGCCACTAAAATAAATTATTACCTTTGCGCAGTATTAAAATTTTGTCAACTAACCCCTAACAAATGCAAGTACAATCCGGGCAGGTGCCGTTCATTATAAAAAAAGCGATCGTAGTTTTTTGTCTGCTTTTTTTCATTAATACTAACCAGGCACAGGCCCAGCCACCTGTTAAAGATCCAAGCAATCCTGATTTGCTCACCATGCCTACACAATATCCTCCGAGCCAGTTTTATGATATTTTAAAAGATAAGAATACCGATAATCCAAATAATAAATCGATCGGCTCAGACAAAAACAAATCGCTTAAAGATAAGCTGGCAAAAGACAGCCTTGTTAAAGAAAACACCCCTCAGTCTATCAATAAAACGGAAGACACTTATGGTATGAATTTGTTCAGGGCAGGGGTAGTAGCTTCCATTACGGAGTTATCTACACCACCTCTCGACTATCCCATTGGTGTGTATGATCATATCATTGTTTCTCTTTGGAATGGCGCTGAAGCAACTTTTGAATATACCGTTGCCAGGGATGGTTCTATTTTTCCTACGGGGTTAGGGAAAATATATTTACAGGGATTAACCTTTGATAATGTAAGGTCGCTGATCACAAGGCGTTTCAAATCCTATGTTCCGCCTTCTACAAATATTACGGTTTCTTTGGGCCAGCCAAGAACTGTCACGGTGAATGTGGCCGGCGAAGTAAATACACAGGGGCCCGTAACCGTTTCTGCTTTCACGAATGCCTTCAACGTGATTGCACTTGCAGGCGGGCCAACAGAAATGGCCAACTTAAGAGAGATCCTTATAAAAAGAAACGGGAAGGTCATTGATGAATTAGATGTATACAAATACCTTACTACCGGAGATTTTGGAAAGCATATCTACCTTGATAACAATGATTTTGTAATCCTGCAAACGGTGCAGAAAAAGGTAAAGGCAGAAGGGAAATGGAAACGCCCGATGTACTACCAGTTAAAAAATGATGAAGGGATCAGGGCCCTGCTGAAATTCAGCGGCGGGTTACAGCGGGATGCTTTTTCAAGTGGTATTAAAGTGTTCAGAACGGAATTGGAAAAACAGGTCATTAAAGATGTAAATGCAACTGCCATCATTAATCCTACCAATGACAGCAGGTTTAATAATGAAGATTTTTTACTGCAGGATGGAGATATCGTTAAAGTAATTGCGGTTAATCCGGGTTTGATCAATAAAGTGGAAATGAAGGGCGAGATCTCCTATCCCGGCCAGTATGAAATACGAAAGGGCGATAAATTATTTGACCTGATCAACAGGGCTGGTGGGATCACGCGCAATACCTACTTACCCAGGGCTTATGTTTTCAGGGGTGGTGGCGACAGTACCAATATCAAGGCAAATAAACTGGAGGTCAATTTATTTGATGTCGGGAAAAATGATTCCAACAGTGTGCATAACATCGAATTATTTGCAAATGACCAGGTACTTTTTTTGAATGTCAATACATTTACAGAAAGACAGTATGTTGAAATATTTGGTGAAGTAAGAAAAGAAGGCAGAGTGAACAAGTACGGCGGGATGACCTTGCAGGACCTCCTCTATTTATCAGGTGGTTTGAAAGAATCTGCCGAATTTGGCAGGATTGAGATATCGAGTATACTGGATATCGATTCTGCAAAAAAACTACAATCTCCCACACGAACGGTAATGCGTACACTAAAAATATCTCCCGATCTTGAATTAGACAGTGCGTCAGCACAAATCATATTGAGACCATTTGACCAGGTATATGTAAGAAAGAACCCGACATTTGAATTGCAGCAACTGGTGCAGATAAACGGCCTTGTTAAATATCCGGGCCTTTATCCAAAACTGGAAAAGAACGAACGCTTATCTTCTTATATACAAAGGGCCGGAGACGTAAAAGATGATGCAGACCTTAGCGGGGCCATTCTTTACAGGAAGAGAACACAGTATTTCAGGGAAAATGTTACTACAAGAATTGATAAAATAACTGACTCTGTGGGGAATATAAAATTGGATTCGGTAAAGACCGAAGTCACCGATTCTTCCACGGAGCTTGTAAGTATTGATTTGTACAAAGCGCTGAAATATAAAAACTCAAAATATGATATCGTGATGCAGGAAGGTGATATTGTATTTGTTCCGGAAATTAATCCGTTTATAAGCGTGAAAGGGACTGTTCAATCGCCGTTGCGGTTAAATTTTGATAAAGAGCATACCAATGTAAGTTATTATATAGACAAGGCCGGTGGGTTTGGCCCACGCCCCTGGCGGGGCCGGATCTATGTACAATATGCAAATGGTAAGAGCCGCCGCACAAAAACCTTTTTCTTTATACACTTTTATCCGAAAGTAGAGCAAGGCAGCACAGTAAATGTTCCTTTCCGCCCCGAAGGTAAGGGGGTCGCGGATGTTGCACAACAGGTACTGGTATCAATCATTCCGATTGTAACGGCAGCAGTCATTGCACAGTTATTGATAAAATTATAATTGCAAAACAAATAAAACACTGATGACTAATATTGAATTGATCAGGCAACTGGTAAAAAGGTTAAAAAAATTCAGTTGGGTTATTCTTTTAATTGCAATTGGTTTTGGCGGCTTTTTTTATTACATGGCAAAACAAAGTATATTGTTATATACATCCAAGGCTACGGTATTTCCTCTAAACAGTTCAAGTGATAACACGGTATCGAGTTCTACCATCAGTAATATCCTGGGCCTTTCTGATGCGCCTAAATCCTTTAGCGGGGAAGCCTCTATCAATATCCTGGAATTGGCGACCAGCCGGAGAACCAGGGATGCTGTAGCAATGGAAAAGATCCCCTCATTGCATAATAAAACGATCTCGGAATTGGTCGTTGAAGAAAATAATAATCATACCGGCTTTATGCAGAATGATCGTATTAAAACTCCTTTAGACAGCTTACACCTGATAAATGTTGCCAGCAATTTATTAAAAATAAATTTCCAGGCAAAGATCAATAAAAACGGTATTCTTGAACTGTATTTTACGAGTAGTGATCCCGATATTGTAAGGGAAGTGAGTTATATTTATATAGATAAATTATCCAGTTTTTATATCGACCTGAAAAAGAAAAAAGCACAGATTGATTATGAATTTGCAGTAAAAAAGGCCGACTCCCTGCTAAAGGTCCTGAATGGCCTCGACAAGCGTGCCATAGCACTGGACGAAAGTACTTTCTTTACAAATGACGAATTGAAAAGGTATAATCTGCCAAAGCAAAACCTGGCAGAGGATAAATCAACAGTGCAATCGCAGTATTATTATGCGGTGAATAACAGGGAAGCAGCGGCTTATAAACTGCAAAAAGAAACCCCCATTATTGAACCATTGGACCGACCCGAACCACCATACGATACGTCGCGGAAATCTGCATTGCTTTATCTGATGATCGGTTTTATCCTTGGCTCAGCCGTAGGAATAATATTATTTAGTTGGAAGATCATCAGCAGATATCTCGGTGATGAATTGAACAAAGCAATAGAGAAAGCTTCAAAGCCGAAGGGATAACCCGCTGCTTCGCAGGTGTAATTTTTATAAAAGAAGGGCTTGGCTGAATCGCTTTTACAAAATGTAAAATAATAAATGTTGAATGTAAAATGTAAAAGTTGAAGAGCTCAATAATTTAAAAAATCTGCAAGAGATAAACGCTGGTCAACTTTTATATTTTACATTTCAACTATCAATTATTTCCTGAATGCCCATTTAATCATTTCTTTCCAGGTTGGCTTTTTACCATACATTAATATACCGATACGGTAAATTCTTGCTGCAAACCATGTAGTGAAAATAAAGCCCCCGATCAATAATGCCATGGATAATCCCAATTGCCACCACGGCACCGTATTGGGCACGCCGAATGGTATCCTCGCCATCATGACGATCGGAGAACTGAAAGGTATAATACTCGTCCACACTGCAATAGGGCTTGTTGGGTTGGATATCGCCGGCGTCATCAATGCAATGGAAAATATGATCAGCATCGTGATGGGGAAACTCAGTGATTGCGCTTCTCTCATGTCTTCATTGATCGCACTGCCAATGGCTGCATACAAAGAAGAATAAAAAAAGAAACCTGCCAACAAGTAAAAAATAAAACAGCCTACAACCAAAAAGATATGTACACTGGTGAAAACCTTTTGAACCATTCCAACTGCATCGCCCATACCGCCTGAAAATCTTCCGAAATTATAGATCAGGAAAACAAAGGCTACCCAGATCAGGAACTGCGTTAATGCCACCATGCCAATGCCTATTATTTTACCCAGCATTAACTGGAAGGGTTTTACTGATGATACCACTACTTCAGCAATACGGTTTGTTTTTTCTTCGGTAACTCCCATCATCACCTGCGAACCATACAATAACAGTATGATATACATTAAAAATCCGCATACATATCCTATTACAGTTGCAGCGCCTGCGTCGGCAGCCTGGTCTTTGGTATTGTGCATTTTCAGGCTGATATTGCTTTTGGCCAGTATTTCTTTTTTTGCTGAATCAATTCCAAGGCTGTCGTTTTTTATTTCGCTCCATAATTTATTGAGCTTACTTTGAATCGGATCAGTTACTCCGACACCAAAAGTTTTATCGGTATTGAATAAAAGGCTGTCAAGGCCCAGTTTCCAACTGGTTGACCGCGGAATTACCACATAGCCGCTGTATCCCATGGAATCATATATTTTCTTGAATGTTTCTTCAGGAAATTTAACCAGCGTTAAATTATTGGAAGTATCTTCCTTGTTTATTTTTGCAAGAAGCTCATCCGTAAAATAACCTGATTGGTCAATAATACCCACTCTTAGGTCTGTTTTGTTTTTATTCGCAATATACCCTGTGCCAAAGATGAGCAACAGGTACAATACCGGGAAAAGAATAGTGCCAATGATAAATGTCCTTTTCCTTACCCTGGTCAGGTATTCTCTTCTAATGATCAATACTATCTTTTTCATGATATATGATTAATGCGTTGGAATTTTTAATTAAGCATCTACTTTTTGAAACTGTCTTGCGGTGGGTGTTCCTTCCACGAGCCGGATAAAGATCTCGTTGAGCGATGGCAGCATTTCTTTAAAGGAAATGATATTGGCTCCATTGTTGATAAAATATCCCAACACATCATTGGGTTTATAACCTTCGTTTATTTTTACGATCAGTTCCTGTTTATTTGTTTTAATTGTTTCAAATGCATTGCTATTGATAATATCAGGAATTTTTTCGAGCTGTATCCCAAATAAATTCTCTTTAAAATCCTGTTTCACTGTATTCACACTGCCGTCTAAAATTTTCTTCCCTTTATTAACCAGGACGATCTTATCGCAGATCTCTTCTACCTGCTCCATCCGGTGTGTACTGAAAATGATGGTGGCACCGGTTTGTGCCAGGCGGTATATCTCATCTTTAATTAAATTGGAATTAACCGGATCCAGCCCGCTGAATGGCTCATCTAATATGATCAGGTCGGGCTCATGCAACACCGTGATCACAAACTGCAATTTCTGTCCCATTCCTTTACTGAGGTCTTCCACTTTTTTATTCCACCAGCTTTCCATTTCAAAGCGTTTAAACCATTCCTTTATCTTAGACATCGCATCACTCCGGCTTAAACCCTTTAACTGCGCCAGGTATAAAGCCTGCTCACCGATCTTCATCTTTTTATATAAACCCCTTTCTTCGGGCATATAACCAATATACTTCGCATCATTTTCAGGGTCAAACTTTTTGCCTTTCAATATAATTTCACCTGCATCAGGATAAAATATACCGGTGATCATCCGGATCAATGTTGTTTTACCTGCTCCGTTTGGGCCCAATAAACCAAAAATGCTTCCTTTGGGAATTTCCAGGCTGATATCATCAACCGCTTTTTGTGTGGCAAAGTATTTTTTAAGATTGCGTACTTCTAAAATATTCATCGCTTATGGAATTGTTTTTTAGAAAGCAAATGTAAGATTGAATGAACAAAGAAATGAATAATGATATGACCAACGGTAATTTTTTAACGTAATACTTTTGACAACTGCAGGGCTACCCTTTCTCCATCCATTGCTGCACTTACAATACCCCCGGCATAACCTGCGCCTTCACCACAGGGATAAAAATTAGATAATTGTGTATGGGCTAATGTAATGTTATCCCTTGGAATACGTACTGGTGATGAGGTACGGCTCTCCGTGGCCACTACCACAGCATCATTGGTAAAATAGCCAGGCATTTTTTTACCAAATTCCACAAATGCTTTTGTCAAAGACTGGTAAATAAAACCAGGCAAAAGGGTTTTTAAGTTAACTGTATTTAATCCCGGCAGATAGGAAGAACCAGGCAGGGAAGATGAAGCTATTCCGTTACTGAAATCAACCATGCGCTGAGCCGGAGCAACAAATTTTCCTCCACCTGCATCAAAACATTTTTGTTCCACCATTTTCTGGAACTTTAAAAAAATCAATGGATCGGTTACTCCTGAACTCTGAACTCTGAACTCTGAACTCTGAACTGTTTGTAATGCATCTTTCATTTCCACCTGCACCACCATTCCACTATTTGCGTAAGGATTATTTCTTTTGGAAGGGCTCCAGCCATTTACAACGATCTCTCCGGGTGCTGTGGCTGCAGGAGCAATGATGCCACCCGGGCACATGCAAAATGAAAATACCCCGCGGCCATTTACCTGTTGTACCATGCTATAAGCTGCTGGGGGTAAATTTGCATCCCTGGCCGCGGAATGATATTGAATATTGTCGATCAACGATTGCGGATGTTCAATACGCACACCTAATGCAAAAGGTTTGGCTTCAATTAAAATATTTCTATGTTGCAGCAATTCAAAAATATCCCTTGCACTATGACCGGTGGCTAAAATAAAGGCATCTGCTTCAAATATGCTTCCATCAGCTATTTTTACTGACCGAACTTTTTTATTTTCAATGATAAGGTCAATTACTTTTTTTTCAAAAAGAAATACGCCGCCACAATGAACGATCTGGTCACGCATCGCAATAATGATATGGGGCAATTTATTGGTACCAATATGTGGATGCGCATCGTATAAAATATTTTCTTCTGCCCCAAACCGTACAAAAAGGTTCAGTATCCTGCTGATATCTCCCCTTTTATTACTCCTGGTATATAATTTCCCATCACTGTAAGTACCTGCTCCACCTTCGCCAAAACAATAATTACTGTCGGGATTAATGATGCCTTCTTTATTCAATACAGCCAGGTCGCGACGCCTTGCCCTTACATCTTTCCCCCGTTCTAAAATAATGGGTTTTATTCCTTGTTCGATTAATTGCAATGCTGCAAATAAACCTGCCGGCCCGGCCCCGATGATGATCACCTTTTTTTTGGCCTTACTGATATCTCCAAAATCAAAGGCCTGTATCTCTCTTTTGTGGAAGGGTTCTTCAATAAAAGCATTCACTGTAAGATTTACCCAAATGGTCTTCGCCCTTGCATCAATAGATTGTTTGATGATTTGAAAACCGGATATTAATGATTCACTTTTGCCAGTTGTGTCAGCCAGTAATTTTTTTATTGTGGCTTCATTGGCTGCCTGAGATGGCAGCAGTTTAAGTGTTATCTTTTGTTGCAAGCGTTTGGGTTTTATCCAAAAAGCAGGTTCTGAAAATTTTAAAGTCTCCGGTTCCCCCTTCAGGGGGCGGAGGGGGTGGGGCCATTTAAAACGGCAGATCATCCACAGCATCCGGTGGCGCGCCCGAAAAAGTATCAAGCGGTTCCAGGTAATCATTGTCGGTGGTAGCCGCTCCGGGTTGTAATATCTGTTCAATTCTCCAGGCATCCAGGTTGGTGATATAATTTATTTTACCATCCTTTTCCCATTTACTGCCTTTAATATTGAAATACACTTTTATTTCATCGCCAATATTTACCCGGTCAATAATCGTTGTTTTATCCTGCACACATTGAAATTTAACGTAATTGGTGATGGTACGCCCGTTAATATCATCTGTTTTTTCCACAGCAAATTCCCTGGTCTTAAACGTTTCGGTACGTTGAACCGTATCATATTTGGCAACTAATTTGCCGGTCAGTTCATAACTCATAGTAATAATTTTATATGCCAAAAGTAAATCTATTTACTGATAAATATTTTGTTGATTCTTTATTATTAGTATTAATAAAAAATAGCTATCTTCCTTCGTATAATTATTATCTTATTAATAAGAGACAGGAAAATTATTTTTTAGCATTTTTTCACCAGGGTTTACCTCGCTATCCAAAATGAATTAGTTTTTTAGAAAAAAATCGATAAAGAGAATAATTGCCCTGGGAATTTTAATTCAAAGACCTGATAAAACTATTTTATTGGATAATATCAAATATCATCCTGATTCAGCAGAAAAAAAACAGGTTAAAAAAATCTTTTTATCATAGTTACCTGCCCTGGTTATTTGAGTGGTTGGTATAAAATAATGAAATCGCTTCGAAACAGGTACCCGGTTAAAAAATATTGGCCGGATAATTGGCGACGATACATTTATTTTATTCGATGCATTCATGCCTGGAAAAACTAAAACCTGAAGATGGGAGCTTGTAAATCAGTAGAGTTAGGCAGCTATAATTTTGAAAACGGCTGGTTTTGAGTTTGCACCCCGAAAAAGAAAAATTGGTGAAACCTGCATACTGTGGTTGCTATGAAAAAAAGAAATGAATAAAAAAATTTTTTTTCAACAATTTATTCGATATTCGCTGTCCTGCTAAAGATTTTTTTTCAATGAAAAATGAAAAGAATTTTTACCCCGGTGGATGAAGGAAAAAATATTCTTAAACTCAACATATAAATTGCTTAAGGAATAATGGATAAAGCTTTTGATAAAGTATGGGCAAATTGTTTAGAGATAATCAAAGACATTGTTGAATGGCAGCATTTCAAAACATGGTTTGAACCGATCAAACCAGTTGCATTAAAAGAAAAGATTTTAACCATACAGGTTCCAAGTCAGTTTTTTTATGAGTACCTTGAAGAACATTATGTTTCGCTTTTGGCAAAAACATTAAAAAGAGAATTAGGTGCAGCGGCGCGTTTGGAATACAGGATCATGGTAGATAGTGGCAACAGTAAAAATAAACCGCTTACCATGGATGTGCCGGGCCAGGGTTATAAATCATATTCAAACAACGAAATGGATTTTCCACTTGTCATAAATAATCCTGTTAAAAATCCATTTGTGATTCCCGGTCTCAAAAAAATGCAGATCGACCCGCAATTGAATCACGCTTACACATTTGATTTCTTTGTAGAAGGCGATTGCAACCGGGTTGCCCGCCGTGCCGGAAAGACCGTGGCAGAGAAGCCCGGGGCCACTTCCTTTAATCCACTGGTGATTTATGGAGGGGTTGGTTTGGGTAAAACCCATCTTGCCCAGGCCATTGGCAATGAAGTAAAAAGGCTGCATGCCAATAAGGTAGTATTGTATGTAAGTTCAGAAAAATTCATCAACCAGTTCATCGATCACGGGCGTAACGGTGCCATCAATGATTTTATACATTTTTACCAGTTGATCGATGTATTAATAATAGATGATGTACAGTTTTTTAACCGCGCTGAAAAATCACAGGATGCTTTTTTCTCCATCTTCAATCACTTACATCAAAGCGGCAAGCAATTAATATTAACCAGCGATAAACCACCAAAAGACCTCGAAGGTGTACAGGAAAGATTATTAAGCAGGTTTCGGTGGGGGCTAAGCGCAGATCTGCAGGTACCCGACTACGATACCAAGATAGAGATACTGGAAAAGAAGATGAAGAGTGATGGACTGGAAATGCCCCGTGAAGTAGTGAAGTACATCGCCTATAATATTAACAGCAATGTAAGGGAACTCGAAGGCGCATTAATATCATTATTGGCACAATCTTCGCTAAACAAAAGGGAAATAGACCTTGAGTTGGCCAAGAAAGTACTTCGCAATTTTGTGAAATCCTCCAGTAAGGAGATCACCATCGATGCCATTCAGAAAATGGTATGTGAGTATTTTGACGTGCCTTATGATAAGTTATTGCAAAAAACACGCAAACGCGAAATAGTACAGGCCCGCCAGATCACCATGTTTTTGGCAAAAGCCTTCACTAAAAATTCATTGAAAACAATTGGAGAGCATTTTGGCGGAAGAGACCACACCACGGTGATACACAGTTGTCAAACGGTAAAAGACCTGATGGATACTGACACCCTTTTTAAAGAAAGCGTGCTGGAGTTGCAGCAGAAAGTTCAGCTGGCGGCGATGTAAAAAAATGCCAGGCAGTAAAAGAAGCGTCCAGATCTTAAAGGATTTGGACTTTTTGTTACCGGCATTTATTCCCTGATCTGGCTTCAGTGGCGTCGCATTACGTTCATCTGTCAGCTGCTATTAAGCTTTTTCTCTGCGGTAAAAATTATCCCTGTTTTCCTATTTAGTTTTGGGTAATAGCACATGGAATTGTATTTTTGCCACCCCTTATAAACAGGGGCAGGTTCGGAGAGGTGCCTGAGAGGCCGAAAGGAACGGTTTGCTAAATCGTCGTACGGGTTAAACTGTACCGTGGGTTCGAATCCCACCCTCTCCGCAAACACAAGACTAAATTTATCTAAAAGCCCGCAAATCAATAGTTTGCGGGTTTTTCATTCGGTGCGTAAATCAACAAAATATTCAGAAAAATCGCTTTGTAGGTGCGTAATTCGGTGCGTAAAATAAAGACCCTATTTGACGCACCGAATTTTACTTAAATCCTTACTGGTGGCTGATTGTAGAAAAAAATAATTTGAATAAATGACATCAAATTTGTACCTTTAGGATGGTAATTTTCGTACTCACCTCAAATCTCCGGTAATGATAAAGACTTTCTTTTTTATCTTCTTTCTGAAGAAATCTAAAGCTTACAAAGAAGGGCCAGTTCCAATTTATTTACGCATAACCGTTGACGGTAAAAGGGCCGAAATCTCTATCAAACGGGAAGCCGATCCCAATAATTGGAATAGTAAAGCTGGCCGTTTAAATGGCAAAAGCGAAAGCGTTCGACAATTCAATTCATATCTTGATACTCTTCAATCCAAATTATATGATGCGCACCAGTCATTGATAAGGGATAACAAAATGATCACGGCAGAGGCCTTAAAAAACAGGTACACCGGTGCCAGTGAAAAACAAAGGATGTTAATGGAAATTTTCCAAAAGCATAATGATGAAGTAGAAGCCCTCATTGATAAAGGATTTGCAGCAGGAACAGTAGAAAGGTACAAAACCAGTTTGTCACATACCCGGGATTTCATTAAATGGAAATTCAGAATTTCAGATATTGATATCAGAGACATTGGTCACGAATTCATTACCGACTACGATTTTTATCTCCGTTCTGAACGCAAATGTGCCAATAACACGGTCATCAAATACATCAAAAATTTCAAGAAGATAATTCGAATCTGTATTGCCAATGGCTGGCTCGATAAAGATCCTTTCATAAAATATAAACCAAAGCTTACAGAAGTTGAAAGGCATTTTCTTTCAGCAGAAGAATTACTGGTACTTAGTGAAAAAGTATTTGTTATAGATCGCCTCAGCCAGGTAAAAGATATTTTTATATTCAGTTGTTACACCGGGCTCGCCTATGTCGACGTAACAAAGCTTACCCCTTCTAATTTAGTAATTGGCATAGATGGAAAACACTGGATTAAAACACATAGAACAAAAACAGATACACCGTCCAATATTCCACTGTTGCCGCCGGCCATGGAAATCATAAATAAATATAAAGATCATCCGGCTGCAGTCAATAAAGGAAGATTATTACCCGTGCTCAGTAACCAGAGAATGAATGCATACCTGAAAGAAATTGCAATAATCTGTGAAATCCAAAAGGAGCTTACTTTCCATATTGCACGCCATACTTTTGCAACAACCGTCACCCTTTCAAATGGCATTTCTTTGGAATCGGTAAGCAAAATGCTGGGGCATAAAAATATGCGTACCACGCAACACTATGCCAAAATACTGGATAAAAAAGTCAGCCAGGATATGGGCCTTCTTTTCAAAAAGTTCAAACCTAAAAACAAACTCAAAAAGGTAGCAAATAAGTAAACCTCATTTTTTCATTTTAAACTATCTTTATTACTCAGCTATAAGTTGAGCAAATAAAATTTTTAGTAGCGATTAGCTATTGATTGAGTATCAGAAAACCCGCTAGATTTTCTCAAGTCCACTCATTAATAGTCTGTCGCCACGCTATGGCGTGGCAACAGCTATTGTGGACAAGGCCCTAGCGGGTACCTCTGATACATTAGTATGTGCCACGTCTTTTTATGTCCGCTAAAGAACAAGAAATATTAAATCAAAAGATCAGAGAACTTCCTTTCACGGAAGATTTCAAATCCTTTTCCCAAAAATTGGGGGTCAATACAATTGGTGATATAATAAATATTCCGGTTGCTGAATTGATAAGATCGGAAGGTTTCACTTACCATGCACTTCAGGAACTTATCAAGTTCCTTAAAGAACAAAACCTGGGCTATCTGCTCAAACAATAAACTCAATACTTCCTGGCCAAATTCATCAACCCAATAATTTCATCTTTCAACCTATTCACCGTCGAGCTCTCAAAACTGTACGACTTATTCCACAAACTCTCCTCCGAAATAACTTCCTGCCGGTCCGTCTTGAAGTTCCTGGCCACCATGCGCATCAGGTCCCGGGAATTAGTATTGGTGATCACTTTAGCTTCTACCAGTAATTTGACAGCCATGGCCAGGTGCGACACAGAAAGACTCGTGTGGATCTTCGCAACTTTTGATTGATCAGCTGCCTTTTGTCCGGGTTCCAGGTATAAGTACCGTTCCTGCTTTTCCAAATAATACAGCTCTTCGCAAATCCAGGAGCCGATCAATTCCTTTATTGATGGAAGTTCCAGCTTAAATATAAATTTGGGTTTCACCGAAACCTGATTGATCAGTTTAATTTTTAATGAATAAAATTCTATTAAATCCTGAATACTATTACAACCCTTGGCCATCTCCTCAATATGCAGCACATAATAATTAAAAAATGGGATGCTGTTATAGTTCAATTCCAAAAGCAGATAACAGAAACGTTCATTTGCATTCGTTTTATCTTTTTTTGTAGTAAAGGTTAAGAATTCCTGCTGTAATTCTTTTAGGTAAGATAATTCATGATAACTGATAATTGTTTCAGTTAAAAGATAATCTTCAAAAGGTCTGCAAATAATTTTAATAAGATCATTTTGAACTTTGTTTTCCTTTAATTTTTTTTGTATCAGCTTCAGCTTTCGTTTAATTTCCGGCGCCATCATCCAACGTTTTGCATCTGGTACTTTTACCTCTTGATCAAAATACTTCGAAAAATTTTTAGCAATGAAATCCAAAAGCTCTTCCGGGATCTTCGATAGTTCATTATAAAAATTTAATATGGAAACCTCATTTGTTAACCGGTAAATACTTTCTGGTCCTTCAGGTTGCAGGTATTTAAAAACAATATCAGCAAGCAGTACCAGGGAATTTTGATGTTGTCTAAAATACAATTCAAAATGGCTTTCACTATTGCGGGAGAAAACCACAGTAGTAAATTGCTTCATGATCCTTTCCTTCTCCGTTTCAATATGCAGCTTGCATTCACTGAGGAATTCATCATTCAACTTCTCCAGCGTTAGTTTTGATGGTTTCAGAACTACTGAAATAATATGTTCCAGAACCTTTAATTCATATTCCAAAGCAGTTTTCTTTTATTCAGGCTTACGAATTAGGCATCTGCAATTTTAAGGATACCCGGATTTATCAATTTTTTTTAATATGATTTAGTGAAAGAATTCTACAAGGTTTTAAAAACATTCAACTAATCAAAGAGAAAAAACACCAAATCAAAGGAGTTTAACACCAAAATAGCCGGTGTTTATATCGTTTTATTCTTTTTCTTCAATAAAAAAACTATTTTTTTACAAAATTCCCGCGCCCAGCCTGCATTCTT